>Ga0364886_10232_pt2 | contig 27804 bp, 20 predicted proteins | sample ExccelJu500001D3_4_FD_206926 | JGI IMG/M metagenome (GOLD analysis project Ga0364886, IMG submission 206926) | Enriched cells from Trout Bog Lake Hypolimnion, Wisconsin, USA - BchlTB.July23.5000.01.D3 | ecosystem: Environmental > Aquatic > Freshwater > Lake > Hypolimnion/Profundal zone | place... | reverse complement strand
CCCTCTCATTGGAATTATACCAGCGGAAAAAACTTTTAAAAAATCTTTTGGTACTTCTGGTAGACCTTAAACGAATAAAGTAAAAATACTTGAGCAGAATATTGACTGCAAATAAAAATATTAAAATAATAACAAATGGAAATTCAAATGCAGTAGTCATAGGTAATGGTTTTTCTATTGGATAATGCAAATATATTAGAATCATGGAAAGAAAAAAGTTAATTATTAAAATAATATTCAAACTTAATACAAAGCCTATTTTACTGTTTTTCAAGAGAATAACAGGATTGATTTTAATTTATATAATATTTATTTTTATAGTTTCTGCTTATTAATTTCCTGATTTAAAAGAGATAAATCAGTAACTTTGTACTCCTTATAAATTATTTATGTTTTCTTTATTTAAAAAACAGGCAGAACCAACAGACCTTTCTTTTATAGGAGCAGATATGCATTCTCACCTCTTACCGGCACTGGATGATGGTTTGAAAAGTTTGGATGATTCGGTAAAATTTATCAGGGAATTGCATGACCTGGGCTATAAAAAGCTTATTTGTACCCCACATATCTTAAATGGAATACATGATAATACACCCCAAACAATTTTGCCTGCCCTTGCACTGGTTAGGGAAGAATTGAAAAAACAAGATATTCCAGTTATACTGGAAGCTGGAGCAGAATATATGGTTGACCATGAATTTGAACAGTTACTTGAAAAAAATGAACCTTTGTTAACTTTCGGGAAGAACTATATTCTGATAGAAATGTCTTATGTAGCTGCATCTCCTAATATAAACAATGTTATTTTTCAATTAAAACTGGCTGGTTTACAACCAATTCTTGCACATCCGGAACGCTATAATTATTACCACCAGAATTTTGATGCATACACAGATTTTAAAGACCGTGGCTGTTTGTTACAGGTTAATTTTTTATCCCTATCAGGATATTATGGCCCACATGTAAAACATACTGCAGAAAAACTGATGAAATCAGGATTAATTGATTTTATTGGTACTGATATGCATCATGAGAATCATTTACATGCTCTGAAAAAATTTATTTCGCATAAAATGTTTAAATCAATAATTCAAAAAAATACTTTTCTTAATGAAACTTTATTCTAACGACTTCAAACTTGTTTGGTTTCAGGGTTAAACAAATAACTACACATCAATAATAGTAAATAAGGAAAGGGTGTTAATAATATATTGTAAATTCCAGATAGAAAATTCCAGACATTCTCAGTAAAGAATCCGGGAAAAGCTGTATTTAATCCTATTCGAAAGATCGCAGCCAGCAAGGCAACCAAATACCATATTACCCATAATTTAAGTGGCCATTTTGAACTTAACCCATTTAATCCCATATAGCCCATAATAAACATAACAACTGCATAAATTCCACGTAATAAAAACCTGAATTTACTATGCTGTACTGATTGCAAATAATCATGCAACCCACCTTCTCCAATGGTGATTTCTTCCCCTAATGAAAAAAGAATCATTATAATAAAAAATAGCAATGGCCTCCTGATTTTATTACCCGACTTTCTCATTACTTTTCATTTTTCCAGCATATACCATCCATAAAATAAATATTATGGCATAAACGATCAGTTTAAAAAAATAATGATGTGCAATTTCTACCTCATTCAATTTATTCATATTCATTTCAGCTAATGCTACCAACCTGATAATATTCGCTGCAAAAATGATGGCAATTCCTAAAAAACTAAAAAAAATCAGTCTTTTCAAGCTGGAAGGAAATGAAACCAAAAAACCAAGGTATATGACATATAATTCCAGTGCATTACAGCCATCAGCAATTCCTACAATTCTATGCTTATCTTTATATATATAATTTATAAATAGGTCATCATCGGTTTTATACGGATTTTTAACAGGTTCTTCTGCTATTAAGAACTGGTTACCCGGATAAAAATATTGCATCACCCAAACTGTTGATTTAGTACTGAAATCCGTCAACGGCTTATCAATCACCCTCCCGTTAAATAAAAACAAATGATACACCAGTTTCCAGATAATAAAAATCAGCAAAGCCCTTTTTAAAAAGGATTGCAGATCAGGGGGGATGCTTTGCCAGGTGGTTTTTATTTCTTGAACAGGATTCATTGTAATTTATTTTTCAAGCAACACTGATGCATAAGCAACCAACCCCTCTTCCCTACCAACAAAGCCCATTTTCTCGGTAGTGGTGGCTTTTACAGAAACATCTTTTACAGTTAAGGAACAGATGCCTGCAATGGTGGTCTGCATTGCGGCTACATAGGGCTTGATCTTGGGGGCTTCGAGGCATAAAGTAGAATCGATATTTACAATATGGTAACCTTCTGCTTTAATCAATTCCATGGTTTTCTGTAATAAAATCTTACTGTCTATTCCTTTATATGCTGCCGAAGTATCCGGGAAATGCACCCCGATATCACCGAGGCAGGCAGCGCCCAGTAAGGCATCACAAATGGCATGTAACAATACATCGGCATCGCTGTGGCCCATGGCTCCCTTGCTATGCGGTATCAATACTCCGCCAATCCATAAATCCCTTCCTTCCACTAACTGATGAAAATCAATACCGAAACCTATACGGACCATACTGTGTACATTATGCGTGATTAAAACATTTTACCGGCTGAACTGTAATTTTTGCCACTTTCTTCTTCTGTACCTAAATCGAATGCTATGCCAATACGCAGGGTATTGGACAATGGGTTACGGGTAACTCCATTACCGGCTGGTACCAGGTAAGAAAGATCGATATGGAAGATATCATATTTTAATCCGGTTCCTACTGCAAAATATTTACGGTTACCATTTTGTGCACTTTCATAATAATAACCGGCTCTAAGCATGAAGAGGTTATCATAGGCATATTCTATACCACCGGAAAACTGCAGGTCTGCAAACTGGTTACTGCCATCATGAAAGGATTTCATCCAGCTGCTGGCTACACTCATGGTGCGGTAGGAAGCCAGGTTGGCAGAATCTATTGGTCCCCCATTATCCTGTGAGGTTGGAGGAACAGGAACCAGTAATTTATTCATATCCAGCGAAAAACTCATTTTATTGCTTTCATCAAAAACAGAAGTATACGAAATACCGATACCCAGATTGGCAGGAATAAAATCTTTATTGGCCGAATTATTGGTATACCCGATTTTAGTACCCAGGTTGGTTAATGCAATACCCCAGCTTACCCCTTCCCCGGATTCGTCAGTCTGATCGGAATACAAGGTAACATCACCGGCAGCAGCATGACCTGCTTTATAGGTTACCCCATTTACTGTACCATTGGCTAATGAAGAATTGATATACCGCAGGGAAGCTCCAATGGAAGTTCTGTCGGATAATTTCATGGAATAACCGATATCAAAAGCAAATTCTTTGGGATTATAACTGTTTAATAAATTACCGGAAAAATCAGTAAACTGTATATTACCCAGGCTGAAATAGCGAAGGGAGGCCGATAAGGCTTTATCATCATCCAGTTTATAATAGCCGGCCATGGTGGCCATATACACATCATTCAGTCCCAGGTCTTTTAACCAGGGGGTATAAGTAACCCCAATACCTGCACTGTTTTTATTAAAAGGGGTTTTAGCCACATTCCAGAAAGAAGCATTGGCATCCGGCGCAGTGGCAACGCCCACATCGCCCATACCGCCCGACCTGGCATCGGGTGAAATTCTTAAAAAAGGAACTGCTGTAGTTACAATATTTACAGCGCTGGTTTGTGCAGTAGCCAGTTCTGTACCCACATATAATAGGATAAAACAAAGTATAGTAACCCTGAATGAATGTCTTTTCATAGCTAATTTTTTCAAAATAATGCCAACCTGATTAATTTAAAACAAACGTAGAAGTAGACTCATTCATTATATTTAGAGTAGTATTAATTTTTGGACCGCCGTTACGGTTCCATTGATTGATTGTACAATGATACGGTAAAAGTACACACCTTTTTGCAATTTCTCTCCTTTTACCTCCTTACCATTCCACTCCAACTGAATATTGCCTGTGCCAGCCTGTTGCTGCAGCGCTCCGGTAGTATAGACTTTTTGCCCGCTGGAATTGAATATATCCAGGTAAATGGTGAGCAATACCCCCGGTTGGTTATGCTGAAAAGAAATGGTGGTATTGTCCTCAAAGGGGTTGGGGTAATTAAAGAGGTTTTCCAGGGTGAGCTTTTTTTGCAGCACTACTTTAAAATGAAGGGTGGTGATAGCGGAATGGTCCAGCACATCCCAGGCTTTGATACTAATACTGTGCAGCCCTTCTGTTAACCCAAAATAGGGATAACTGAGGCTGCCCAGTTGATAACTATCTGTGGCTGCCTGGTAATATGGGTTCAGTACCACTAACTGCTGCTGATCCTGATCCAGCACTGCTGTTATATCATGGCCAATACTGCTCTGGGAGGTATTGATACCGGAAGAGTCAAAAAACCGGAGCAGGAGTACCGGGTTTTCATCCGTTAGTCCGCCATTCACAAACAAGGTATCATTCATCCAGGCTTTTATTATCGGACCAGCTTTGTCTGTTGTCGGGGTACTGTCTGTTCCGGATACCAGAAAATTGGTATAGATGCCTGCTGCATCCGTAACCCCATTTTGTGCATACAGGCTCATGCGCCCATATCCCTGCTGGTAACTGACATCTTTGGGTACGATAAAAGAAAAAGTAAACTGTCCGCCAGCTACTGTAGCCGCTCCTTTATACAAGATATTGGTCTGGGTACTGTAGGGCATGGGCGGACTGGCCGCATCATTTCCCAATGTGGAAATGGTATCGGGTTTGTCATATACCACTGGGTATACCACACCATTAAATCCGGATAAGTCATTGCCGGAGGCATCGGTCACTTTACCAATTACTGTATACAATTGCATGGCCTTTAATGTATCACTAACTGCTAAACTATTGTGGTTGATGGCGGTTACCTGTACTTTATTTTCCGGGATGGCAAGGGTAAGGGCAGGATCGCCTAATAGTGTAAATTTCCGGTTATTGACAACATCGGAATTGGGGCTCTGGTACAATTGATTCTTAGTAGCCAGGATGGTATTGCCCAGACTGGGATAATGGCCTCCGCTGCCGCGTTGAAGGGCTGTTTGTATGAATTGTGCATTAATAAGTTTATTGCTGGATTCAAACACATCCCGGGTAGTGGTGACCAGCGCAATGGCACCGGTAGAATCGCCATAAAGCAGGCTGCCCCCCAGTGAATTTTTAGTGGGGTCGTCATAAGGTGCAAAATCGCAGGTGGCGGTTATGAATAGTGGTAATTTACCCGGGTTGCTGAACTGCTGCAGCTCTGCCTGTGTAAGGATGGCGGAAGCTGAGAGTTGCTGGTAACCCCCATGACCGGAATAATTGAAAAAAAGTGTTCCGTTATTTACCTGATTGACTATGGCTGTATTGGCATCCGGGAAACGGGTGCCCCCACTGCCACTGACCATTTTATACGCATCTGTATATATTTTTTGCTGATTAAACAGGGGATTGAGGGCCGTTGCCTTGGAAGAGAGGTATTCTGCATCCTGAACATGAAGGTCCTGGTCTCCATTATCGGCTGCAAAGACCGACTGTACCCGCCAGCTTCCAAAACTAGCAGGATTGGTATACCGGATTATTTTTGCTACCATTATAGTTGCTTCTGCAGATACCCTGGCGGGTAATCTGCCGATACCAATGGCCAATACTGCATTGCCGGCAGTATTATTGATATCGTCACTGTCTTTGAGCAACCCATAAAAATCATCAGAAACATAGGTAGACAAAGGATCATTGGCATTCACACTTTCATAGCCGGGTACCAGGTTGGTGTTGTTTTTGATGCGGTTTTTATAATCAAAGGAAGAGGCCCCGAATAATAATACATACCTGGGTAAAAGGTTACTGCTATTACCGGCTTTGTCGTAATACATTTTAATAAAATCGCGGATAGCGGAGGGATCCGGATTGCCGGAAGCAAATTCATTGTAGATCTGTGTGGTGGTGGCCAGGGCTACTGATAACCCGTCATGCCAGGTATGATAGTTTGCCAATTGTTGTGCCTGCTGCAAAAACAGAGGTGGTGTAACCAGGAGCAGGTCTGCCCGGGAACTGTTGTGGAGGTCCTGGTTGGATACCTGGCCCAGGTATACAGGCGCTGCAGTACCTGCAAGGGTAAATGCCACATATTCCCGCAGGATGGATGCATCATTCACAAAACTATACTGGTTATTACTGAGCATTCCTTTTTGCAATTGTGGTAGGAGAGGCTGGGTAATATCCCAGACAATAGTGCCGGATGCAGCATTTGCAATGGTAAAGCTGGCGGTATTATTGGTGGCCACCGACTGCCAGTCGCGAAAGAAAAAAAGGCTATTATTTTGAAAAGACAAGGATTTTCGTCCCAATACTTCAAACCAGTTCAGCCATCCCTGGGCTCCGGATGCAGTGGCTTTAAACTGAAACCCGATAGTAAGGGGGGATGAGCTGGCTGTAAATGTATTGCTTTGGGTATTCAGGGTGGCATATAAATCCAGAAAATAACCGGAAACAGCAGGCAGGGGTATTTGCTGTACCGATTGCCCATTTACAGAAACAGAAAAACCGGAGGGGGCTCCAATAGAACGCCCGGCAACCGAACTGTTAATGGTAAATGGCGAAGAGGCAATCAGGCCGTTGAAATCAACCGGAAAACTCCTGTTACTGAGATCTCCGGTATTATTGGAAAATTCCTCCCCTACCCATAATTTACCGCTGTTTAAAAAATTGCTGAGGTTGTTTTCATAATAATAGTGCTCATCAAAACTATTGACAGTAATCGTTGCAGTGGAGGGAGTTGCTGCAGTTGGGATACGCAATCCGCTCCCCCCGATTGTTAAAAAATAAAAAGAAGTATCTGTATACAGGTTTTTTGAGTGTGTAAAACTGTGATGGATACTGTCTGCCACCCACCGGTTGGGACCGGGGGCATAAAAAAGAAAATAATCGCTGTTATTAAAAATGCCATCTCCCCCGTCTTCCATATCCAGGGCATTTTCAGCCAGATCGTCTGTTCTGGGCAGGGCATTGTTTTCGGGTACCATGGCCCCTCCGTTTCCATACAGGCGTATAGAGGCAGAATTGAGGTTGGCGGTATTGATGCCCAAAGTTTTTAAAAAATTAACATCCACTTTATACACCCCTGCAGCAGTTACCCCCAGTTTAAACCAGGTACCCGATGCTAAAACCGAATGGGCAGCATAATTTCGCTGGGCTTTTGACGTTATGATACAAGCCAGATTAAGGAGCAATATCCAAAAAAATTTAGGTAAAGGCATCATAATCAGATCCCGGTTTGGAGCATAAATAAAAACAAAACCGGAATGAATTTTTAAATAGAGGTTAAAATTATGTTTTTGCTAACAATACAAAGTTGCGGATATGTATCTGTAAAACAAAAACCACTATATTCGCAATGCACAAACAATTCTACCTCTTATTTTTTATTGTTAAAGAACTTAAATTACAACTCATGCAACTACTTACAGGAGTAAGAAATTGTGTTATTTTTATCGCAGCGGCAGGTGCTTTATCTTCCTGCAGCCTTTTTAAAAGCAATAAACACGAAAAATCAGCAGTTACCGGATGGAATTATAACGACAAAACACAGGGAAGTTTTTTTGTTGCCAAACCAAAAGACATTAAAACCGCTCCGGGATTGGTATTTGTGCAGGGTGGTACTTTTATGATGGGTGCCAATCAGGAAGATGTGATGGGTGACTGGAATAATTACCAGCGCCGTGTTACTGTGAACAGCTTTTTTATTGACCGTACAGAAGTGGCCAATGTACATTACCGCGAATACCTCTACTGGCTGGAAAATGTGTTCAGCGATCCTCAATATGCCAAATTACTGGAAGATGCCAAACCGGATACCCTGGTATGGAGAAGTGAACTGGCTTATAATGAACCCTATGTGGAACTGTATTTCCGCCACCCGGCCTATAATTATTATCCGGTGGTTGGGGTAACCTGGAGGCAGGCTACTGATTTCTGTATCTGGCGTACCGACCGTGTAAATGAACTGGAATTAAAGAACAAAGGGTATATTAACCCCAACAATATCAAGACAGAAATGAATGGCGGCGGACAGGAGAATTTTAATACCAAGTCTTACCTGATGGGTGAATACCAGGTGCAGCCGGGCAAAACTGCCACTTCTTCTTCCAATCCTTTAAGGGATGCACAGGGAAGGCCCAGGACCATGGTTAAATTTGAAGATGGTATCTTATTTGGTGATTACCGCCTGCCTACTGAAGCAGAATGGGAATATGCCGCTTATGGATATATTTTACAAAATCCGCAGCGTAAACCAAGTGCCAAAAAACGCGGGGAAGAAGTGATTGCCAACAAACAATTATATGCCTGGCAAAATGATGGTTTTGATAATTTAAGGGCTACCAAACAGGGAGCCTGGCAGGGTGCTTTTTTAGCAAACTTTAAACGTGGTGCAGGTGATAATATGGGTATTGCAGGTGGATTGAATGATAATGCGGCTATTCCGGCACCGGTTACTTCCTATGCGCCCAATGGATTTGGTTTGTACAATATGAGTGGTAATGTGAGTGAGTGGGTGGCTGATGTGTACAGGCCGATGTCTAACCTGGATGTGGAAGATTTTAACCCTTTCCGCGGTAACGTTTTCAAACAGGTGGATAAGAGCAAGGGCGAAGGTAATTTAAGAGATAGTTTAGGCCGTATACGGATGGTAGCAGAATCTGATTCTTCTTTAAGGAACCGTAGAAATTACCAGCGTTCTTATGCAGTGAACTTTATGGATGGTGATTCTACCAGTGCGGTAAGCTATGGATATGGCTTAACTACTTTGATCTCTGATAAATCCAGGGTGGTAAAAGGTGGTAGCTGGAATGACAGGCCATATTGGCTGAGCCCCGGCACACGCCGTTTCCTGGAAGAAGACCAGAGCAGCAGTACGATTGGATTCCGTTGTGCCATGACCCATTATGGTGCAGCTGAAGGCACATCTAAAGAATCGAAAACCGGCAACTTCTTCCCGTCAAGAAGAGCTAAAAAATAAAGGAAAGGTAAATACAGCGATCCTGCATAGCAGGAGAGAAACCACCCCAAAGGGTGGTTTTCTTTTTATAACAGTTCTTACAATGCTTAATTCTGTTTGGTCATTTTCTCGGCATTTTCTGCCAGTTGGAGGGCTTCGATAAACTCTTCAATTTCTCCGTTGATTACGGCATTGAGATTATAGGAGGTTAAGCCGATACGGTGATCGGTTACCCGGCCCTGCGGCCAGTTATAGGTGCGGATCTTGGCACTGCGGTCGCCCGTGCTTACCAGAGTCTTACGCTGACGGGAAATCTCTTCTTCCTGCTTACGCACCTGTTCTTCGTATAATTTGGTACGCAGCATGGTCATGGCTTTTTCGCGGTTACCCAGCTGGCTTCTTTCTGTCTGGCACATGACTACCACACCGGTAGGGATATGGGTCAGGAATACTTTGGTTTCCACTTTGTTTACATTCTGTCCGCCTGCACCACCACTTCTGGCTGTTTCCATTTTTACATCACTATCCTTCAGTTCAAAATCCACTTCCTCTGCTTCAGGCATTACGGCTACTGTTGCTGCACTGGTATGAACGCGGCCCTGGGTTTCTGTATTGGGAACCCTTTGTACCCGGTGTACACCGCTTTCAAATTTAAGGGTACCATATACATCTTCCCCGCTAACTTCCACCACCACTTCCTTATAACCGCCTACAGTACCTTCACTTTCGCTTACCACGGCAGCTTTCCAGCCTTTCTTGGCACAATAGCGCAGGTACATACCCAGCAGGTCTCCGGCAAATAAACTGGCTTCATCGCCACCGGTACCTGCCCTGATTTCCAGGATGGCATTTTTATCATCCTGCGGGTCTTTGGGAATTAATAATTTGGTCAACTCTTTTTCTAGGGCATCTTTTTGTTGTTCCAGTTCCGGCAACTCCATTTTAGCAAGTTCCTTCATCTCCTCATCATTGCTATTGAGGCTTTCCTTGGCAAAAGCATAATCTGACAGCACTTTTTTATACTTTTCAAAAGGCTGCATAATCTTCTCCAGAGAACGGTATTCCTTGCTCAGCATTCCAAATTCACGCTGATTATTAATAATTTCGGGATTGGTTAAAGACATACCTACCCTTTCGAACCTTGCATTAATGGCTTCTAACTTATCTAACATATATTTATACCCCTATTTTTTCATTCTTTAATTTCAGTTCCCATTTCCAGGCAGTATCCATCATTTCATTTAGGCCATATTTTGGTTTCCAGCCCAGTGTTTTTACTGCAAAATCGTTATTGGCATAGATGGCCACCACATCTCCCGAACGTCTTGGCCCTATTTCATAATTAAGTGATACACCACTTACTGCTTCAAACATTTTGATGGCTTCAAGTACTGAAACCCCATCGCCGCTACCCAGGTTAAACACATCACAATTGGTACTGTTGCGCTTTTCTATCAAATACTGTAAAGCCAGGGTATGTGCATTGGCAATATCACAAACATGGATATAATCACGGATACAACTACCATCACGGGTAGGATAATCAGAACCCCAAACAAACATTTTTGGTAATTTACCAATAGCTGTCTGTGTAATAGCAGGTACCAGGTTCATCGGTTTGCCCAGGGGTACTTCTCCCAATAAAATACTGGGATGGGCACCAACCGGATTAAAATAACGTAGTAAAATGGAGGATGTGGTATTTACTTTGGAAAAATCCTGTAGGATGGTTTCCCCCATTTGCTTGGTGGCACCATAAGGACTCTCTGCTTTTTTTACCGGGAAGGCTTCCGTAACAGGAATGGAATCAGGATTACCATATACAGTGCAGGAAGAGGAAAATACAAAATGTGGAATATTGAATTCCTGCACACATTTGAGCAGGTTGATCAATGAAAATAAATTGTTTTCATAATACTTCATAGGAAATTCGCAGGACTCACCCACTGCTTTAAATGCAGCAAAATGGATAATGCCGGTAATATCTTTATTTTCAGAAAAAATATTATGTGTAGCATCGTAGTTCTTCAGATCAACAGTATAATTCCGGATCTTTTTCCCGGTTAATTGCTCAATAGCTCCCATTGCATAAGTGGTGGAACGGGAATTGTCATCTACAGATATTACTTCAAATCCATTTTCCAGCAAATCAACAATGGTATGAGAACCAATATAGCCGCATCCGCCGGTAACCAATATTTTCTTCATAAGATTTATTTTTCCAAACAAAAATAACCCAATCCGCAGATTGGGTTATACTATTTTATAAATAAGCTAAATAATTCAGAAAAACAGACGAACAATATAAAAAGCAAGACTGGCCAATATGGCAGAAATGGGAATAGTAACAATCCATGCCCATAATAAATTAACGGTTACCCCCCAGCGAACTGCGCTTAATCTTTTAGTGGCACCTACCCCCATAATAGAACCTGTAATGGTATGGGTAGTACTTACCGGTATTTTAAAATGTTCGGTCAGGAATAAGGTAATAGCACCGGCAGTTTCTGCAGCCACTCCTTCCAATGGGGTTACTTTGGTAATTTTTGTGCCCATGGTTTTAACAATCTTCCAGCCACCACTCATGGTTCCAAGGCCAATACAGAGGAAACTGCAGAAGGGAACCCAGCTATACTGGTTTACAAACTCATTAAAATTCAATTTATGCCCCAGCGTACCTTCATAATAAATAATGGCAGCCCCGATAATCCCCATTACTTTCTGAGAATCATTACTGCCATGGCCTAAACTGAACGCAGCGGAAGAAACCAGCTGCAGGCGTTTAAACCAACCCTCCGCCTTATAGGGGTTGGCCCGTTTACAGACATGCACAATGAGGATAGTGATAAAAAAAGCTATCAACATGCCTATTAATGGAGCGAAAAAGATGAATAAAAAGGTGGGAACCACTTTGGCATAATTTATTACATCCACATGCCCTTTGGAAAAAGCACCGGCATTGGCCAATGCAGCCCCGATAAAGCCACCCATTAAAGTATGGGAAGAGCTGGAAGGAATACCAAACCACCAGGTGATCAGGTTCCAGGTAATGGCTGCAATGATACCAGCCAATACCACTTGCAAAGTAATAAACTGTGGGTTTACCCATTTGGCAACCGTATTACCAATACCAAATTCCTTGAAAATATATTTTGCAATAAAAAATGCGGCAAAGTTGAATAAAGCAGCCCATAATACCGCCTGAAAAGGAGTTAATACCTTGGTGGAAACAATAGTGGCAATAGAATTGGCAGCATCATGAAACCCATTAATGAAATCGAAAACAAAAGCCAGTATGATGATAACAATTAACAGTGTTAGCATAAGTAGTTTATTTGGAGAAATTTATGCGTATTTGATAATGATGGATTCAATTACATTGGCTGCATCCTCACATTTATCAGTCGCAATTTCCAGTACCTGGTATATTTCTCTTTTCTTGATTACTTCCTTAAAGTCATTTTCCTGCTGAAACAACATTTCGATACTCAGGTCAAATACATCATCTGCCTGATTTTCGATACTGTTAACTTTAACCAGGGCTTCCGTCATCTTACGCAGGTCTTTCATATCCCGCAGACCCTGCACTGCTTTTTTAATTTCTGTACAGCCCAGTGCAATCAGGTCGGCCATTTTCTGAATACCGCTGTCGTTGGGATTAACCTGATAAAAATTTAATTTTTTGGAAGCGGAGAAGATATAATCACAGATATCATCCAGTGAAGTGGCCAGATAATGAATATCCTCCCTGTCGAATGGAGTGATAAAATTTCTTCCTAATTCAGTAAATATTTTATGGGTATGATCATCGTTTCTATGTTCCAGATCTTCAATTTGCTTGGTAAGCGGTAACCTTTTATTATAATCAGGTTCTGCTACCAGTTTCTTTAAAACAAAACCCATTTCTTCTACGGTTTCGGCTACCTGTTCAAATAATTCGTAAAAGATCTTATTTTTTGGCATAAAAAAACTACCAATCGAATTCAATCCCATATTTAAAATTTGACGCAAAAATAAAGTTATGGTCTGTAAGGGAGGTTAAACTGGAAGAATTAATAATTTAATAACATTGAATTGCAACACTAATCTTTAAAACCCTGATTTAATTTATGGCCTGTTTTTTATAATAAGTTGATACACAAATATTTCCGGAAGCTTGTATAAATTCTGCTGTATAAAAATAATTTACAGTAAATTAATTTGTATACTGATGATTTTATTTTAAAATGCTTTACTTATTCTTTACGGGTGTCCAGTGTAAAGCCAACAGTAGTGCCTACATCAGGCTTACTGCGGATATGAATGGTTTGATTATGGGCTTCAATGATATGTTTACAAATAGCCAAACCTAAACCCGTACCGCCAACATTACGGCTACGGCCGGTGTCTGTTCGGTAAAAACGTTCAAAAACCCTTGATAAATGTTCTTCGGCAATTCCAATGCCATCATCACTGATTTCAATGAGTGCATGCTTCTCATCTGTTTTATAAACGCTGGCTACAATGATACCACCCTGTTTTCCATATTTGGTGGCATTCATCACCAGGTTATTAAGCAGTTGCCTTATTTTTTCCTTATCTGCATAAACCACTACCGGCGGAGCTTCGCAACCTTTTTTGATAGAACATTTAATCTCTTTCTGGGTGGTTTTGATAGAAAGGGTTTCGAAAATATCCTTTATCAGGTCCTGAATTACAAATAGTTCCCGGTCTAAAGGCTGCTCCCCGCTCTCCAGTCTGGATATTTCATCCAGGTCTTCTACCAGGTTTACCATCCTTTCTACATTCCTGGCTGCATTTTCAAGGAATTTCTTGTTGACTTCCGGGTTATCCAATGCCCCGTTTAACAGGGTATCCACATAGCCCTGAATAGCGAATATGGGTGTTTTAAATTCATGTGCCAGGTTTTGCAGGAATTCCTTTCGGTAGGCTTCATTGCTTTTAAGCATTTCTATTTCTGCACTTCTCTGTTCTGCCCATTTTTCAACATCCTCCCTCACTTCATCAATACCTTTCTGCGGTAATATATATTTATAATAGGTTTCTTCCCTTTTTGTGGCTTTTGTCTGATATATAAACTTATAAATCAGTTTTATTTTACGGTAAATAAACCATTCCAGTACAAATCCGATCAGAAAATAACTGCCTATAAATGTAAGTGAACAGGCCAGTGCCGCAATCCACCAGATGGTTACCAGTGCATAAAATGCCAATCCGATGGGAACCGATAAAAACAAAGCCGTAAGCGCAGATAATTGCTGTGGAGAAAGATTTTTTAAATTAAACATGCATGAATGTTCCTTATATTTCAAATTTATAGCCCACCCCTTTTACGGTGGTAACACAATCAATACCTAATTTCTGACGGATCTTCCGGATATGCACATCAATGGTGCGGTCTCCTACAATTACATCTGTACCCCAAACCTGGGAAAGGATTTCATTTCTTAAAAAGACCCTGCCTGGTTTTGCTGCCAGCAGGTACAGTAATTCAAATTCTTTTTTAGCCAGCACAATTTCTGTGCCCTCAATTTCCACAATAAACTTTACAGGATCGATGGTCATATTGCCAATTTTCAGCGATTTACCATCTTCTTTATGGATCCTGCGGAATAATGCATTTACCCTGCTTATTAATACTTTTGGACTGATGGGCTTACTTACATAATCATCTGCGCCTGTTTCCAACCCTTTTATCTGAGAAGCTTCATCACTTAATGCTGTAAGAAAAATGATCAGTGTTTCTTCAAATACAGGCTGGGCTCTTAAAATTTTACAAACTTCAACTCCCGTTTTACCGGGCATCATTACATCCAGTATAATAAGATCCGGATTTAACTGTTTTGCCCTTTCCAGTGCTTCATTACCATCTTTAGCCGTATATACTTCATAGTTTTCTTTCCCGAGGTTATAACTGATTATTTCCAGAATATCCGGTTCGTCGTCTGCTATTAAAATTCTTTTACCTTTCGATTCCATGCTAACATTAAATTTACACAAATTTAACTTTACAAATTCCTAAACTGCCCCGCTTAATGCATTATGTTATTGTTAAGTCCGTTTGATTGCGGATAAATAAATGGCAGTATTTTTGTTTCAAATGTTGTTAATGAAGAAATTATACCTTTTTATATTTTGTTTTATTTTTATAACCGCAGTTTTTTCACAAACAGGGGAAGAAATGCCTGCTATCCCCAGAATGCGACAGCTGTTTCATCAGAATATCGACAATAATCAAAAAGCAATAATACAGCTAAATCATAAAACAGATACCATATTTACGCCAACATCCAATCCTGATATCAACCTTCAAGTTACACAATTTTTGAAAGTGAGGGTTAATAATCTGCAAGTGAAGATTGAAACGGACAGTACCATCAGTGAAAATGAAAAGTATACCTGGCTGAGGGGGGTGGATCAGCTGCTTACAGATTTTATCACAGCTTATAAGTCAGGAAAAATTAAAGGTATCTTTTTGGCAAACCTGATCAGTGCTTTTGAAGAATCCTTGTATAGGTATCAGAAAGGCGAATCACTGGTACCCATCATTGAGAACAATGAAATTGCAGTGGGTGCCTTGATTGTTCAAAATTTTGCCTTACAGACTGCTGGTTCGATTACTGACAGCAGGAATGAACTGGTGCTTAAAATTTGCAGGGAAAGCGGCGAAAATGTACTGAGTGTTTTATCAAGGTATCCGGATGTGCCTTTTACCGATAGTATTGTGATGGATGTGGCACACCACTATCCGGAAGACCTGTACAATTATGCCACAGCGTCTATTAGTCTGGGCAGAAAAATAAGGGCTAATAAAGACCCCCTGGTTAGCCTGATCAGCCATTTGGCCAATGCTGAAAATGGCAGGTCTTATTTTCCATTTTTGGATGAACTGTATCATGGAACCATTACTATTGATTCTATACATACAGTATTAAATAATGATGAAGCATTTTATAAGCTATTGGTGGCTACTGAAATTAATTATGCCGGAAGGGCGGCCAAAAAAGATACGCCGTTGGTAATGCATGCACTGACTGAAAAATTAAGATCCAAAGCAATTGACATTTATATCCGGGAAATTAATGCCTTACATGAAGAAAAAAGTGATGCAGTGCGGTTTAAAATTACAGATAACCTTACGGCTCCGGAACTCTATTATTTATGTGTGCTGGGGGAAGAAGAAATTTATACCAGCAGTTACCTGGGAGTATATAACCGGATCTTTCAGCGAATGCAGGTACCCCGTTCTGACAGTTTATTATTTACTGTAAATAATGATTTTTACCGAAAGTTTATTAAAATGGCAGCGGCCTATAATACGCTGGATGATTTTGTAAAAAGAATGGATTATAATGAAGCGGAAAAAATGATACGCGACTTTGTAAATAATCTGGACAGGAAACAATCTCTGGAAGATGCAGTGGATGTAGCCGATTCCTATGCCAGTATTAATAATCCCGACCTTAAAAAAATTATCCTCTGGCAATTACAATCAAATATTACGCAGGCTAAGAAAATAAAAAATAAAAGGGGACTGACCATCTATCGATTACTGAATAATATATTCCAATCCATAGAAAATACGGATAATGCAGCCATCTATACCCAACTGGGCATTCCCCCCGTCTATAATATGCCCAATACAATGCTTAAAGATACTGCAGGTGCAATCCAGGTTTTGCAGTTTTTTTATGGGGATAAAGACGGTAATAATGTATTCAATTCCTTTTTAAACAGTTTCAGTAACAATAACTGGAAAATTACGAGGAAAGCAGAATGGGCAGAAGTGAAATCTGTAAAAGGGGCTCCGATTACCATCTATTCAAACAGGCCGCTGGACGAAACTAAAGACCTGGATGCAAAGGCACAGGAGGATTTGCTTGGATACCTCGATTCCCTCAATATACAGCCCTCTGTTACCATCCATCGGGGGCATAGTTATTGGGTAAAATCTACCATTAAACAATTGCCTCCATCCTCCAAAGTTATCTTACTGGGAAGCTGTGGTGGCTACAATAGCCTGAATGAAGTATTGAAAACCTGTAATGATGCACATATCATTGCATCCAAACAGGTTGGCACCGGAGTGGTGAATATTACTTTAATAGAAACCATGATGGAAACCCTACGGCAAGGTAAAGACCTGAACTGGCCACTGATCTGGAAAAATTTAAGCAGCCGTTTTACCCCGGATATGAAAGAAAAATTTGATGATTATGTACCACCGCATAAAAATCTGGGTGCCATTTTAATTATGGCCTACAAAAAAGAAGTGTTGAGCGAGGAGTTATAATTCAAATTATTCAATCCTTCAAAAAAGGATTATTGGCAATTTCAGCTCCGATAGTGGTAGCCATTCCATGCCCTGCATAAATTACAGTTGATTCCGGCAGCACCAGTAATTTTTCCCGGATACTTTTAATTAAGGTTGGATGGTCGCCCCCGGGAAGGTCTGTACGGCCAACACTGTTTTTAAAAAGCACATCCCCACCTATTACAAAGCCCTGGGCCTGGTTATAAAAACTAACACTGCCCGGAGAATGGCCGGGGGTAGCCAGCACTTTAAATTCATCCTGGTCCAGTTTCACAGTATCCCCATCATGTAAATAATGCAGGGGGCCTTCGTAATTTTCGAATGGGAGCCCCCATTTAAACCCGGATTCAGGTGCAAATTGCAACACTTTTTCCTCGTTTGGATGAATGAATAATTCCAGTCCATAAGTCTGATAAACCCATTTATTACCAAAAACATGATCCAGGTGACAATGTGTATTTAATAATTTAACAGGCTCCAGTGCCTTTAAACTGATAAAATTTTTTAACTTTTCCTGCTCAGCGGAAAAGTAACAACCGGGATCAATGATAAAAGCATGCCCCTTTTCGTTGTAAAGCAGGTAAGTGTTTTCCTGAACGGGGCTGAATGTAAAAACCTGGACATGGACCATACCTTTATTTTTAAAATGGTTGACAGTAATTACTTAATTTTAACAGGCATTGAATCATTTGTTATGATTTCAATGATACCTTCATTTTCTATTTATGATCATCATAAAACAGGAACAATTCTAAATAAAATTATGATAGGATATGCAAAAGAATAGAATTTATCATTACATACTTTACAGTTTTTTATTATTGCCTTTTTTTGCCAATGCGCAGGTGAATGCGGTGGAATTTGGTAAAAACAGGATTCAGTTTAAAAAATTTAACTGGAAATTTTACCAGTCGCCCAATTTCAACACCTATTTTACCCAGGGAGGAAGTGAGCTGGGGAAATACGTGGCACAGGTTGCTGAAACTGAATTGCCTGCTTTACAAACCTTTATTGAGTATTCAGTGCAGCGCCGGGTAAATATTGTGGTGTATAACAGTTATGACGAATACAAGCAAAGTAATATTGGATTAGGGATTGACTGGCAGAATGCAGGCGGCTTAACCAAACTGGTGAATAATAAACTGGTACTGTATTTTGACGGAAACCATGAACATTTAAAACTGCAGATCAGACAGGGTATTGCTAAAGTATTAACCGATAATATGCTGTTTGGTGATGATATTGGTGAATTTGTAAGCAATTCTACTTTGCTGGACCTTCCGCAATGGCTGACTGACGGCTATATTTATTATGCCGCTCAGAACTGGAGTACCGAAAAAGATGATGAATTGAAAAGTGCAATGCTGAGTGGTGATTATAATTCTTTTTACCAGTTTGCTTATGCCAAACCTGCCCTGGCCGGACAGGCTTTCTGGTATTATATTGCTGAAAAATATAAAAAAGAAAATGTAACCTACCTGCTTTACCTGGCCCGTATTTATAAAAGCCTGAATAAAGCTTCTTTAAAGGTGACCAAGATGAAATTTAAAGAGGTGCTGAACAGTTTTATGCAATTTGAGCAGGACAAATATTATAAAGATATCCGCGGCCGCAGGAATGCACCCAAGGGCAATATGAGTGTAACAGAAGATGTAAGTAAAAATGAATATTACCGTTTTCAGGCTAATCCTAACCCAAGGAATAATAATTATGCCGTGGTGGAATTCAGTAAAGGAGTATACCGGGTTAAATACATTGAGAATTTTTATGACACTAAAATTTTACTGGATAAAGGAGTAAGAACTAATCTGGGAGATATTAATCCCAATTATCCGATACTGGCCTGGGATGTAAAAGGCACGCGCTTACTGGTGATTTACTGGGAGGCTGGAAAAACAAAAATGTTTGTCTATGATGTGATTGGAAAATTCAAAAGATTTGTACAAACCATTACCGGATTTGACCAGATTCTGGATGCAAGCTTTATGCTTGACGCCAATACACTGGTATTCAGTGCAGTTAAAAACGGGCATTCTGATATTTATACTTATAAAATTGAGGAAGGTAAATCTGAACAGATTACCAATGATGTGTATGATGACCTGAACCCGACATTTGTATCTTTCCCCAACCGTACAGGTATCATATTTGCTTCCAACAGGCCATCTGCCAACGCACCTGCTGGTGATACCGTATTGCCAGGCAAATATCATTTTAATATATACCTGGTAGATATATTAAATAAAAACAAAACCAAACAGATTACCAAGCTCACGGATATGAAGTATGGCAATGCCGGCAGCCCGATGCAATATAATAATAACCATTTTACGTTTGTAAGTGATGAAAACGGGATTGCTAACCGTTGGGCGGGATTTTTTGCCACCCAGCGTACCGGAGTGGATACGCTCTATTATATTGGAGATGAAGTATTGCATAATCCTCCCTATAAGGAACTGGATTCTACTTTAACAGCCTGGCAGAAACAGGAAGCCGACAGTATCAGTTATTTTCAGGTTTATAAAGATTCTACTTATACCTTCCCGATTACCAATTACCAGAGTTCTTTACTGGAAACAAGGATTGCGGGCAATAACGGACAGGTTAGTGAAACACGCCGGGAAGGTGATTATAAATTTCTCTATAAACTGAAAGTAAATGAAGATGCCCTGGCTAAAAGAAATGTAAATGCAAAACCTACTGAATATATGCAGCAGGTAATGAACATTAAAAAAGCCGCAGCCGGAAAACCAACGGTGTATAAAAACAAACCTAAGCCGGCAGCTGATACTACCAGTTTTGCAGTTACCCAGCAGAAAAGCAAAAAACTGTTTCAGAACGAATTTGCAGATGAAAAACCAGATACCAGCCATCAATTCAGCAAAATTACTGATTCGGCCAAAGCTGCAGTAATCAGAGAAACAGTGCTCAGTAAATCTAAAATGTATAATTACCGTTTAAAATTCAGTGCTGATTATATTTTAAGTGGTATAACCAATAATATCCTGGTAAATACTTACCAGCCCTATGCAGGTGGTGGTGGACCTATACAATTGAATAACGGCCAGGACCTGAACTGGAATTTCAGGGTAGGCGTTAGTGATTTATTTGAAGATATAAAATTTGTGGGTGGGTATAGTTTTGGAACCAACCTGACTGATAAAGATATTTTCTTCTCTTTTTTCAATTACAGAAAAAGACTGGACTGGGGGCTGACTTATTTCCGTTCCAATAATTCCAGCTATTCCGGCGAAGTAACTGTTAATGGATCTACTTATGTTTATCCGGGAGAATTATTTACCAATTTATACCAGGCGCATTTCTCTTATCCTTTTGATGAAGTGAGAAGCATCAGGGCTATTGTGGGAGTGCGGACCGACCGGTTTGCTTTAAAATCAGAAGATCCTGTATCACTGACTATTGCAGACAGTATTGCCCAATATATGGTGGGCAGGTTTGAATATGTGTATGATAATACCATCAATCCTACCCAGAATATCTGGAATGGTACCCGATGGAAGATTTATATGGATATGATTTCTCCCATTAACAATTCATCCAATCTAACCTATAACCTGGGATTTGATTACCGGCATTATGTAAAAATTTACCGCAATTTTATCTGGGCAGGAAGGGCTGCAGGAGATTTCAGCTGGGGTAAACAGAAAGTAATCTATTACCTGGGTGGCGTGGACGGATGGGTTGGTCCTAAATTTAATAATAACAATACCCCTGCTCCTGATCAGACTTATGCTTTTCAAAGCCTGGCAGTAAATATGCGGGGTTATAACCAGAATATTGCCAATGGTAATAATGATGTGGTACTGAACAGTGAATTCCGTTTACCGGTATTTGCTACCCTGTTTAATAAACCGATCAACAATGCTTTTGTGCGAAATTTTGAAGTAACACAGTTCTTTGACCTGGGTACTGCCTGGAATGGAAAATATAATGGTATTACCAGGCCTACCGCCTATTACGGTTCTCCCGGCACCGGTAATCCTGTGCTCGTAAAAATGGATGCTGGTGGTATTGGACCCTTTGCAGCAGGATATGGTTTTGGCGTTAGGAGTACTTTGCTGGGGTACTTTATGAAAGTGGATGCAGGATGGCCAATGATAGGATTCTTTAAAGGAAGCCCTGTTTGGTATTTTGCCCTTGGACTGGATTTTTAAATTAATAGATTCTATAAATAAAAAATACCCGCAGTTGCGGGTATTTTTTTATGCTTTGATCAATCCATTACAGATATTTTTTACGATGGCGGGACCTTCATATATAAAGCCGGTCCACACCTGCACCAGGGAAGCACCTGCTTCTAATTTTTCTATGGCATCAGCTGCCTTGAATATACCACCACTGGCCATAATGGGTATCTTACCTCCGGTTTGTTCTGATAAATATTTAACGATAGCAGTACTTTTTGCTGTAACCGGTTTACCGCTTAAACCGCCTGCACCGATCGATTCACATTTCAGTTTTGATACCGGACTCAGCGGTTCACGGGCAATGGTCGTATTAGTGGCCACCAGCCCATCCAGCTTTACTTCAAAAGATAAGTCTGCAATATCCTTTAACTGGTGCTCCGTTAAATCAGGCGCAATTTTTAGTAGTAAGGGCTTTCTTACTGTTTTGGAATAGTTGATTTCCTGCAGTTGGCTGAGTATTTTTTTCAGGCTGTCCTTTTCCTGTAATTCCCTTAAACCCGGCGTATTGGGAGAGCTTACATTCACCACAAAATAATCCACTACATCAAATAATTCCTCAAAGCAAATCTCATAATCTTTCCAGGCTTCTGCATTGGGGGTAACTTTATTCTTGCCAATATTGCCACCAATAATCATCCGCTTATCCAGTGAAGTACTCCGGAAATGGTTCCATTTTACCAGTCTGCTTTTAACCGCCTCCACCCCTTCATTATTAAAACCCATGCGGTTAATCAGTGCCTTATCCTCCGGCAGGCGGAATAAACGGGGCTGATCATTTCCTGGTTGCCCCATGGGTGTAACGGTACCAATTTCCACAAAACCAAAGCCAAGGGCTTCCAGCTCATTCAGGTAAGCCGCATTTTTATCAAAGCCGGCACCCAGTCCCACAGGATTTTTAAAATGAAGTCCCAGTATATTTCTTTCCAGTGAGGGATGTTGCACGGTAAACTGCTGCTGAATGAGATTTTTAACGAGGCCGGTACTGCATGCAGCATGCAGCATATTCATAGAGAAATGATGTACTGCTTCGGGCTCAAAATGAAACAAAGTGTTTCGGATAAAAGGGTAAATCATACCCCAAAGATAAGTATTCAGAATATTTTTACAGGCTTTGACCACCCCGAATACCAGTGTTGAAACAAGGATTGAAAAATTGAATTTAAAATATTGGTTGCATAAACAACTTTCTACTATATTTGGTTTCTCAAAACATTTATCCCATGCAGGAAGCCTATATTGTTGCCGGATTCAGGACAGCAGTTACCAAAAGTAAAAAAGGTGGTTTCAGGTTCTACAGGCCTGATGACCTGGCCGTAGAAGTCATAAAAGGCCTGATGGCAAGTTTACCCCAACTGGAAACCCACAGAATTGATGATGTTATTGTTGGTAATGCAGTACCGGAAGCAGAACAAGGATTGCAATTTGGCAGGCTGATTGCTGCAAAAGCATTGGGAATTGAGGTACCCGGAATTACCATTAACCGGTATTGTGCCAGCGGATTGGAAAGTATTGCCATGGCTACAGCTAAAATAAGAACTGGAATGGCAGAATGTATTGTTGCCGGAGGTACCGAAAGTATGAGCCTGGTGCCTACTGCCGGCTGGAAAACAGTACCCTCTTATGCGATTGCCAAAGACGAACCGGATTATTACCTGAGTATGGGATTTACTGCAGAAGCAGTTGCTAATGAATTTAAGGTAAGCAGGGAGGACCAGGATATTTTTGCTTATGAATCGCACATGAAAACCAAAGTTGCCATTGAAAACGGATATTTTAAACCAGGAATATTACCCATCAATGTAGAAGAGACTTACCTGAATGAAAAAGGGAAAAAAGCAGTGCGTAATTATATTGTGGACACAGATGAAGGATTAAGGGCCGACACTACTGTAGAGGGCTTGTCTAAACTTAAACCGGCATTTGCGGTAAATGGGACGGTTACTGCAGGCAATTCTTCACAAACCAGTGATGGTGCTGCATTTGTTGTGGTAATGAGCGAAAGAATGGTAAAGGAACTGGGATTGGCTCCGATTGGCAGATTGGTAAACAGTGCCGTAGCGGGAGTCCATCCACGTATTATGGGAATAGGGCCTGTAGCAGCCATACCTAAAGTATTAAAGCAGGCCGGAATGAAACTGGAAGATATTGACCTGATTGAATTGAATGAAGCCTTCGCATCACAGTCGCTCGCAGTAATCAGGGAACTGAATTTAGACCCTGCAAGGGTAAATATTAATGGTGGTGCTATTGCACTAGGCCATCCCCTGGGTTGTACCGGTTGTAAATTAACGGTACAGGTGTTGCAGGATATGAAGAGGCTGCATAAAAAATATGGGATGGTATCCGCTTGTGTAGGTGGCGGACAAGGTATTGCCGGTATTATTGAAAATCTTTAAAAAAGTCTTTGCTTTAAAACTCCGAATAACAAAGGCCCTGCCAATTGGCGGGGCTTTTAATTGTAACCCATGAGGAAAATCATTGGTGATGTGGAATTAGAAAGTTACTTTTAAGTAGTTAAATAAATTATATGAAAACCATTTTAATACCCACCGATTTTTCAGAAACAGCTTCCAATGCAGCAAGGTATGCGGTAGACCTGGCTGATCAGTTAAATGTTGAAAAATTGATCTTATATAATGTGTACCAGGCTGGAGTAAATGTAGTGGCAGATCCGATGATACCAGCTCTTGGAGCATTAGATCTGGATAATATAAAGCATGCCAGTGAAGACGGACTTGAAAATTTTAAAAACGAGATACTGGAATATGCTTACAAAAAAATAGAAATTGAAACCATCAGTGAATTTGCATTACTTTCAGAAGGGATTGAAGACCTGCTGAAAAGATATGAGATTGATTTAATAGTAATGGGAATTACTGGTGGTGGTGCAATTCAGGAAAATTTCTTTGGCAGCAATACTATTAATGTGGCCCGGCATACCACTATTCCTGTAGTGATTATACCAGCAGATGCAATCTTTAAAAAGATTGATAATATACTTTTTGCCTGCGATTTTAGTAAAGTAGTGGAATCCACTCCTGTAAATTCCATCAAAAAAATACTGGATAGTACCGGTGCAAAATTGCACGTATTTCATATTGATGATTACAATAAAGAGAATGCCCCGGATATTAAATTTGAAAGTTTAATGCTGGATACGCTTTTGGAAGGTTATGATAAAGAATATCATTTTGCAGACAACCCCTCCTTTACAGAAGCAATAAATACTTTTTCTGAAGAAAAAGAAATTGACCTGATTATTACCATTCCGAAAAAACATGGATTTTTTGACAGTCTGTTTAAACGCAGCCATACAAAAATGCTGGCTTTTCACAGTCATGTTCCCTTAATGGTGATTCACGAATAAATTAAAAAAGCCTCACTGTAATTACAATGAGGCTTTTTTAATCAGCTTAAATATTTACCTACTATCGGTACCCTTCTGCCTACCCCAAATGCCTTAGGGGAAACCCTGATAATGGGGCAAAACTGATTGCGTTTATATTCATTTGAATTGACCATTTTCAGTATCCTGTCTACCAGTGGCGCCTCAAAGCCCAATGCCTTAATTTCATCGGGCCCCAGTCTTTTTTCAATATACTGAAACAAAATTTTATCCAGTACTGCATAATCCGGTAAACTGTCACTGTCTTTCTGATCGGGCCTTAATTCTGCACTGGGTGCTTTTTCTATTATAGAAAGAGGAATTAACGATATTCCGGAATGGCTATGCAACTGATTGATATAATTAGCCAGCGCATATACCTGTATTTTATACAAATCACCCAGCACACCTAATCCTCCGGCCATATCACCATATAAAGTGCCATACCCTGTAGAAAGCTCACTTTTATTACTGGTATTCAAAAGAATGTACCCAAACTTATTGGCAATACTCATCAGAATATTACCACGAATACGGCTTTGCATATTTTCTTCAGCAAGGCTGAAAGGCAGTTTATTAAAAACCGGGGCCAGGGTATCCAGTAAAGATTGGTAAACAGCATCAATACGGATCAGATCATACGGATTACCGAGATTTTTACTCAGTGCAACCGCATCATCCACAGAATGACCGGTTGAATAGGGAGATGGCATTAATACTGCCCGAACATTCTCTTTTCCCAGTGCAACCACCGCCAATGCCAGGGTAACAGCACTATCTATTCCGCCACTGGAACCGATTATGGCTTTGCTAAATCCCATTTTAGTAAAATAGTCCCTAATTCCAAGAATCAAAGCCTGATATATCTGATCTGTATGTAAATGTTCGTCCAGCGAAAGCAGTGTTGTTGCTGTAGCGGGTGCTGATGCACTGGTTTCCAGTACAGGGCTGTCAATACTGCCATCTTCATGTAAAATAACACCCTCCGTTGCTTCTTCAAAGAGAGGGAAGGATTTACAGAGATTTCCCTGTTTATCAAATATATAGGAAGCACCGTCAAATACAATTTCTGTCTGGCTGCCCACTGCATTGCAATAAAACATGGGTAACTTGTATTTCAGCACATTGGCTTTAATCACTGCCTTACGGTCCTCATCATGTGCATAATCAAATGGGGAAGCACTCAGGTTAATCATCAGATCCGGCTGCTGCTCCATTAACCGGTCCATCGGACAAATCCGGTATAAGGGATTGTCGTTGATATTCCAGATATCCTCACAAATGGTAATAGCCAGTTTCTTCCCTTTAAATTCCACCAGTTTCCATTCATATGCCGGTTCAAAATAACGGTACTCATCAAATACATCATAAGTGGGCAACAGTGTCTTGTGAATTTCTGCTTTTATTTCCTGCCCGTATAAAAAGAAAGCTGCATTAAATAAATCTTTCCCCTCGCGGGAAGGGTTTCTTGCCGGGGAACCCACAATAACAGCGATGGTATCTGCATGTTGTTTAATCTCATCAATACTATTGTAGCATTTATTGATAAAGTCATTAAACTCCACAAAATCCCTTGCCGGATACCCACAAACACTCATTTCACTGAAAACGATCAGTTCTCCTCCCTGTGATTTGGCATATTCTATTGCTGCAATGATTTTACGGGTATTACTTTCAAAATTTCCGATATGATAATTCTGCTGGGATAAAAATATCTTCATGCCACAAATTTCACGAATTGGTTTCAAATTCACAATTCTAAGAACCTGCTGAAAAATCTTAACAGAATCAAATGCCCAAATTCAGGTATTTCGCTTTAATTCGTGCTATGAAAAAGTTATGGCTGGGATCTCTGATCCTGTTATTCATTGCCTGTAAACCCAAAAAAATCATTCCGGATGTATCTGCCTATCCGGTTCATGTAAAAGTTATCCGGTTTGAACATGCTTTTTTTACAATGGACACCCTGCATCTCTCCGCAGCAATGGACAGCCTGAATGCAGACAATCCGGGATTTTTTAAAGATTTTGTTTTTAATATTTTAGGGGCTTTACCACAGCCGGACAGTCTATTGAAATATGTGGCTATGTACCATCAAAGCTATCAGTACATCTATGATTCTGCTCAAAAAAAATATGCCTCATTTGATAAGTGGCAACATGAAATAGAAAGAGGCTTTCAATTTATTAAATATTATTTTCCTGAATATAAATTACCCAATACCCTCATCACTTTTATCGGGCCTCTGGAAGGAACAGCCAATGCCCTGACTTCAGGCGGACTGGCCATTGGATTACAGGGTTACCTGGGTAAGAATTTTCCGGCATACCAGAGCCAGTATTTCAGTGAAATTTACCCTTCTTACCAATCCAGAAAATTTGAACCGGAATATATTACGGTAAACTGTATAAAGAATATTCTGGACGATATGTATCCACCCAGAACAATGGGAAAGCCTTTAATTGAGCAAATGATTGAATCAGGAAAACGGTTGTATGTGCTGGATGCAATTTTACCCGAAGCAGCTGATACCATCAAAACAGGATATACACTGAACCAGCTGGAAGGCTGTTATAAAAATGAAAAATCAATCTGGACCTTTTTTGTTGAAAATAATTTACTGTACGAAACAGAACCTACCCTTATTGCCCCTTATGTAAATGATGGCCCGAATACACCTGAACTGGGGAACCATTCTCCAGGAAATATTGGTCAGTTTACTGGCTGGCAGATTGTAAAAAAATGGATGGAGAAAAATCCGGCAATATCGTTGAAAGCTTTAATGGAGAAAAATCCAAAATCTTTATTTGAAGAAGTGAAATATAAAC
>Ga0364886_10288_pt1 | contig 27901 bp, 26 predicted proteins | sample ExccelJu500001D3_4_FD_206926 | JGI IMG/M metagenome (GOLD analysis project Ga0364886, IMG submission 206926) | Enriched cells from Trout Bog Lake Hypolimnion, Wisconsin, USA - BchlTB.July23.5000.01.D3 | ecosystem: Environmental > Aquatic > Freshwater > Lake > Hypolimnion/Profundal zone | place... | reverse complement strand
CATGTGACTCTCCTTGATTAACTCAAAAAAGTGTCAACTTATTTTAGGACGGGTCACCAAATAAAATAAAGGCCGCAATAGCGGCCTTTATTTTTTTAAAGTTACACTATGTCTTAGCTTGCAAAGTTTGCGCTGGCAAAGTCCCAGTTGGCTAATGAAGTCAAAAATGTTTCTACATATTTAGGGCGCGCATTACGGTAGTCAATGTAATAAGCATGTTCCCAAACATCGATAGTTAACAGTGCTTGATCACCAGTGGTGAGAGGTGTGCCGGCAGCACCCATGTTAACGATATCTAAAGAGCCATCAGCTTTTTTAACCAGCCAAGTCCAGCCAGATCCGAAATTACCAACTGCTGAAGTTTGAAATGTTTTTTTGAAGTCATCAAATGAACCCCATTTAGCATTAATAGCATCTGCTAATGCGCCAGTTGGAGCGCCACCGCCGTTAGGTTTCATACTTTGCCACAAAAATGTGTGGTTCCAGATTTGTGCTGCATTATTGTAAATGCCTGCAGAAGACTTTTTGATGATTTCTTCCAAGCTATTAGCCTCAAACTCTGTCCCCTTAATTAGGTTGTTGAGATTGGTGACATAAGCTTGGTGATGTTTACCATAGTGAAACTCTAGTGTTTCTTCTGAAATATAGGGAGCTAGAGCATTTTTAGCGTAAGGTAGTGCAGGTAGAGTATGTTCCATTGAGTTTCCTTAAGTGGGTTGATAAAAATTTTAATATCGAATTAATGACCAAGTGAGTAGACGCAAATTCATTTTCTCAATGATTTATTTTTTAGCACGTGGATGAGCCTTGTCATAAACAGAGGCTAAATGCTGAAAATCCAGATGCGTATAAATTTGAGTGCTACTGATATTTGCGTGTCCGAGCATTTCCTGAACTGCGCGAAGATCCTGACTGGATTGTAGCACATGGGTAGCAAAGCTATGTCGCAGTAAATGTGGGTGCATGCTAGAGTTAACCCCTTGTTTAAGTGCCCATTCTTTTACCCGATATTGCACCGCCCGAGGGGTGATTCTACGTCCCTGCTGGGTGACAAACAATGCTTGGGCATATTGTTCACTGATGGAGATTAGCGCCCTGCGTTGTAACCAAATTTTTAATGCGTTGATAGCATGACTTCCCATAGGTACGATGCGCGTTTTGTTCCCTTTTCCGTTAACTGTAACGGTGCCTTCAGAAAAGTCCACCATATCGATATTTAAACTCACCAGCTCAGACAAGCGTAAACCAGAAGAATAAAAAAGTTCTAAAATAGCATGATCGCGTTGCTCTAAAACACCATCGCCAGCGACATCTACAAATTTGACGGCTTGATCAACAGATAGCGCTTGTGGCAATGACTTGGCCATTTTGGGTGCGCGTAGACCAATGACTGGATTTTGCGTAAATTTGTGATGCTGAACCAAATAAGCATAAAAGCCACGCCAGGCTGACAGAGCTCTAGCAATGCTTTTTCCACTTAATCCGCGACTATTAAGTGTTGCGATAAATCGTCTAATTTGTGCATTTGATAAAGAGGCTAAACTATCGATATCAAGGCCAGCTAATATTACTAATGATTCTAGAAGTGCAATATCCCGGCTATAATTTTTGCAAGTAAGCGCGCTTAAACCGCGTTCGAAAGTTAAATGCTCAAGATATTCTTTAAGATGCTTCACTAGACTTCCTCGCTAAGTCATTAAATATGACGCGCCAAAGCTGCACTAATTAATTCACCAATTAAGGTTAGATAAATCGTCCCCATCTCTGCATTGAAGCGATGCTCTTCGTCTGAAGCTAGAATGAGAACACCACTTGCCTGCAAGCTATGTGCACTTAGGGTAAGTGGAATAAAAGCAAATGAGCCTAACCGACTAGCCAACAAGTCTTTAGCGACATCGGGTTTAGCACCACAAAAAGGCTGACTTAAACTAATGATCCAATCAATAAATTCTTTTTCTACTGTTGCAAAGGCAGCTTCTTGTGTTAAAGAATTATCGTTAGGTTGTATCCACAAACGAAGTAGTGATTGGGTTACACCAAAGTCTTGTTGCAAACTCTGTGCTATAAGAGATTGGAGAGTATCGAAGTTTTGATTAGCAAGTAATTGCACACTTAAACGGTATACTTTACTTTGCGTCAAATCATTGTGTTTACCTGACTCAACCATTTGAGCCAATATGGCCTCAAGTGTTCGGATTTTGTCCCGCTGCGCTAATTGTTGACGTTCAGCTAGTGAAATAGTGCCATTACCATGTGGGCTTGGTAGATATATTTCAGTGAGCAAGCTCGCATGTTGCTCAAAAAAATGCGTATGACTTCGCAAGAATTCACTGACCTGATCAGCGGTAATAGCATTATTTTGTTCAGTACTAACTTGTTGCATGAATATCCTTAAATTTCTTTCTTCTGTATAGGGTTGCTTAGCTAGCGGCAAGGTAACACTTCCGCTAAATACTGTGATCGCTGGGCCTGTCATCATAACGTCTGCATTGTCACCTTGCCATGTTATTTGTAGTTCTCCACCCCTGGCTGTGACTAATACGGGGGATGATAAAAGTCCCCATCTTATTCCAGCAACGACTGCAGCACATGCCCCAGTGCCGCAAGCTAAGGTTTCGCCACTGCCACGCTCAAATACTCTTAATTTAATATGGTGAGGATCTATGATTTGCATAAATCCAGCGTTGACTCGTTCTGGAAATCTTGGATGCAGCTCGATTTTCCTTCCTATTGACTCTACGGGGGCAGTGTCAACATCCTCTACAATTTGCACTGCATGAGGGTTGCCCATAGATAAGGCAGCAATAGTGATCGGTTGACAGTCTAAATCTAATGTATAGCTTGTATTAGCAGTATCTGCAATAAAGGGAATATCTGCTGGTGTAAATTGAGGAGTGCCCATATTCACCGTGACCAAGTCATGTTTTTCCAGTTTCGGCTTGATAATACCACTAGCAGTTTCAACACTGATTTCATTTTTAGTCGTTAATTTTTGATCGTATACAAAGCGTGCAAAGCAACGTGCACCATTACCGCACTGTGATACTTCATTACCATCGGCATTGAAAATGCGATATTTAAAATCAGCAAGCTGCGAAGATTCAACCAAGAGTAACTGATCAAAGCCGATACCAAAATGTCGGTTTGCAAGACTTTGAATTTGGTGTGGTGTTAGGTGAACGGATTGATTAATGGCATCAACGACCATAAAGTCATTGCCTATACCGTGCATTTTAGTAAATTGTAACTTCATGTGTTTATTATAAATCTCTAGACTGTAATTAGCTTTTTATTTGTTTATATATATGCTTGTTACTTAATAAGTTAGGTAGAATGTTCGCCTAGACATTGACCTGATTTTCATGCTTCAGCCTTTAGTATGCAAATCACTTCATTTTTTTGTTAATTAATCAAGGCGCATAATGAACGAATATCTATTTACTTCAGAATCAGTTTCTGAAGGTCATCCAGACAAACTTGCAGATCAAATATCCGATAGTATTTTAGATGCTATTTTAACTCAAGATCCTAATGCCCGTGTTGCTGCCGAAACCTTGGCCAACACAGGTTTAATAGTATTAGCTGGGGAAATTACAACCACCGCTAATGTAGATTATATTAAAGTGGCACGCGAAGCCATTAAGCGCATCGGCTATGACAATACTGAATATGGTATTGATTATAAAGGTTGTGCAGTGTTAGTTGCTTATGACAAACAATCGCCAGATATTGCCCAAGGCGTTGATACCGCTGATGATGACCCGCTAGATCAAGGTGCGGGTGACCAAGGGTTAATGTTTGGTTATGCAGTTGCAGAAACCCCGCAGCTCATGCCCTTGCCAATTTGGCTGAGCCACCGTTTAATGGAGCGCCAGGCTCAAATGCGTAAAGATGGTCGTCTACCTTGGTTACGTCCGGATGCCAAATCACAGGTCACTGTGCAGTATGTGGATGGTAAGCCATATAAAATTGATACGGTAGTACTTTCTACTCAACACGCACCAGAAATGTCTTTAGAAGCAATCCGTGAAGCGGTGATTGAAGAAATCATTAAACCTATGTTGCCGCAAGAGTTGATTAAGGGCGAGATTAAGTTTTTGGTCAATCCTACTGGCCGTTTTGTGATTGGCGGTCCACAAGGCGATTGCGGTCTAACGGGTCGTAAAATTATCGTGGATACCTACGGTGGTGCGGCTCCCCATGGCGGTGGTGCTTTTTCTGGTAAGGATCCATCAAAAGTAGATCGAAGTGCAGCTTATGCTGGCCGTTATGTCGCTAAAAACATCGTGGCTGCTGGTTTGGCCTCTCGCTGTTTGGTGCAAGTGAGTTACGCTATTGGTGTTGCCCGTCCAACTTCGGTGATGGTGGAAACTTATGGTACTGGTAAAGTTTCTGACGAAGTGCTTAGGCAGTTGGTGTTAGAGCACTTTGACTTGCGCCCTAAAGGCATTGTTCAAATGTTGGATCTATTACGACCCATTTACACAAAAACAGCCGCTTATGGTCACTTTGGTCGTGATGAACCTGAGTTTACTTGGGAAGCTACTGATAAAGCTGAGTCATTAAAAGCTTCAATTTAGTCCTAGGAGTTGCTCAACGACATTGTGTCATTGTGCAACTCTCCAGCAGAACGGACGTAGACGATGTTGAAAATTGTTCCAACAAAGCAAGTATGTTTAGGCATGTTTATTCATGAGCTGCAAGGCCCATGGCTTGAACATCCGTTCTGGAGAACTGGATTCAAATTAGAGGATCCTGAGGATTTAAAAAAACTGCAAATGAGTGCTGTAAGTGCTGTGGTGATTGATACTGCTAAAGGTTTAGATGTCAATCTAGAGGTCACAGTAGATATTAATTTCGTACCTGTCACAAAAACCAAAGCCAAACTCTCTTACTTTAAATTAGAGCATGAACGTGCAAGTCAGCTGATTTCTGAATCAAAAGCTATTGTCATTACCTTGTTCGATGATTTGCGTATTGGCCGGGCTCTTTGTGCACCGACTGCTCTTACATTGGTGGATAATATCGCAACTTCTTTAGTTCGCAACTCAGACACTTTAATTAGTTTATTGCGTTTAAAAAATAAAGAGGATTACGCCTACCTTCACCCGATAGCTGTCTGTGCTTTAATGATTGTTCTGGCTAAGCAACTCGGATTCCTAAGCGACAAGATTAGACAGGTTGGCCTCGCTGGATTGCTTCACGATATCGGAAAAATAGTCATTGATAGTGAAAAACTAAATAGGTCGGATGGGCTTACTGAAGCTAAGTTTTCTGAAGTTAAGTTCCATCCTGAGATTGGACATGCATTGTTGTTAAAGGCCAACATCACTGACCCTGTGGTGTTGGATGTGTGCCTACATCATCATGAAAAGGTAAGTGGTTTGGGTTATCCCCATCAGCTAAAAGCGGATGCGATTAGTATTTTTGCAAGGATGGCAGCAGTATGTAATATGTATGATTCCATTTCGTCAAATCGACCTTTAAAGGAGGGTTTGCAACCAGGTATGGCTTTGCAACACATGTCTCAATTGGAAGGTCAGTTTGATGATCGAATTTTTAGAGCTTTTGTTAGGAGTATTGGTATTTATCCAGTAGGCACCATGGTTAAGCTTAAGTCTGGGCGCTTGGGGGTTGTGGTAGAGCGGGGCGCAAACTCTTTATTGAAACCTGTCATAAAAATATTTTACTCAACGCATGAAAGCACACGCATTCCAGCTGTCTTAGTAGATTTGGGACTCACTGAAGAATATGATTCTATTATTGGTCATGCCGAACCGTCAGACTACACTTTGGGGGGCATAGAAGAAGTGTTAAGTTTTACGTATTCTTAATACTTTAAGAATTGCCAAATCTTAGAAAAGGCTCTAAGCAGCTTCTTTTCATAATGAGATATAAAAAATCATCTTAAACATGCATTTGCTCTAGGATTATTTTCTGATTTTTTTGTTGGTTTTTAGATAATAGTGGATATACTGAACTGTATATAAGCTGTATTGATTAACTTATTGAATTTTTTTAAATAACTAAAAGGAGTATCAATCATGGGTAAAGTTAATAAACTGCTAGGCCTCTTGTTAATCGGCGCATTACTTGGAATTTCTAACGTAAGCTTTGCTGGGGAGTTTGATGGAACTTGGTTGTTGCAAGACACGCATGGCGGTCCATACAAGGCAACATTAAGCTTGGATGGCAAGGCCTCTGGAACGCACGGCGATGCAATGAAACACGGCACTTGGAAAGAAGAAAATGGTGCAATTTTAATTGAATGGACTACTGGCTGGAAAACACGTATTTCTAAAGATGGGGACCATTATATCAAGACCTCATTCAAGCCAGGCACGACGATTTTAGATAAACCAACAGATGTATCGAATGCTAAGAAATTAAAGTAACGTCTTACACGAAGTCTTTAAGTAGCCGTTTAAAAAAGCTCGCATAATTTGTGAGCTTTTTTATTAAATAATTAGTGCTCATGGAACTCAAACATGACTAAGTATTTATTAATAGCGTATAATAATTAGTATTCCGAGGAGCGTTGCGAGAGTCTTCTCCCAGGCTCGGAATACGTTTTAACGACGCTCACCATTATTAACCGTACCGGATACGGAATTTGGGTGAGATTAGCGTTTTAACCTCCTTCTCTTAGCACACCCATTTCCCTCCGGTTACACATTCAAGGATAGAGAATGAATACTGTGACTGACTTAAAATTTAAAGATTATATTATTGCCGATATTAGTTTGGCGAGCTTTGGTCGCAAAGAAATTGCGATTGCTGAAACAGAGATGCCGGGATTAATGGCTATTCGTGAAGAGTTCTCTGCAGCGAAACCACTAAAAGGTGCCCGCATTACTGGTAGCTTACACATGACAATTCAAACAGCGGTTCTGATTGAAACTTTAAATGATCTAGGTGCAGATGTACGATGGGCGTCATGCAATATCTACTCAACTCAAGACCATGCAGCAGCGGCGATTGCTGATGGTGGAACACCTGTTTTTGCCATTAAAGGTGAGAGCCTGACCGAGTATTGGGATTACACACATCGTATTTTTGAATGGCCTGCGAGCCAAGATGGACGAGCACAATACACCAACATGATTTTAGATGATGGTGGTGATGCGACTCTGTTACTTCATCTAGGCACACGTGCTGAAAAAGACTTATCAGTAATTTCTAAACCTACGAGTGAAGAAGAAATCTGTTTATTTGATGCTATTAAAGCAAAGCTTAAAGTCGATCCAAAATGGTATTCAACCCGTTTAGCACAAATTATTGGTGTAACCGAAGAAACCACCACTGGTGTACATCGTTTATATCAAATGCATAAGGATGGCAAGCTTGCATTTCCTGCTATTAACGTTAACGATTCCGTTACCAAGTCTAAATTTGATAACTTGTATGGCTGCCGTGAGTCATTAGTTGATGCGATTAAACGTGCAACCGATGTAATGATAGCTGGTAAAGTTGCGGTAGTTGCTGGTTACGGCGATGTTGGTAAAGGTTCTGCACAAGCTTTACGTGCCTTGTCAGCTCAAGTCTGGGTCACTGAAGTTGATCCAATTTGTGCGCTACAGGCGGCAATGGAAGGTTATCGTGTAGTGACTATGGATTATGCTGCAGAGCATGCGGATATATTTGTAACTGCAACAGGTAACTACCATGTGATTTCTCATGCGCACATGATTAAAATGAAGAATCAGGCCATTGTATGTAATATTGGCCACTTTGATAATGAGATTGATGTGACCTCTCTTGAGCAGTATGAGTGGGATGAGATAAAGCCACAGGTTGATCATGTAATCTTCCCTGATGGTAAAAAGATCATTTTGTTAGCAAAAGGTCGTCTAGTAAATTTGGGTTGTGGTACGGGTCACCCTAGTTATGTGATGAGCTCATCTTTCGCTAATCAGATTATTGCGCAAATTGAGCTGTTTACGCAAACTGCCAATTACCCAGTAGGTGTTTATACGTTGCCTAAACATTTGGATGAAAAAGTAGCAGTTTTGCAATTGAAGAAACTTAATGCACAACTAACAACTTTAACAGATCAGCAGGCAGCTTATATTGGCGTAAATAAGCAAGGGCCTTATAAGCCTGACACATATCGCTATTAATTAATTGTTACTGCCTTAAAGGAGCGGTCAGATGAAATTGTTAGTGGCATGGTTATTGAATGCAATCGCGCTCTTTGCTGTGGCTTATTTTGTTCCTAACATTCATGTGGCTAGCTTCAGTGCAGCATTAATGGCGGCCTTAGTCATTGGCTTCGTCAATATGTTAATTAAGCCAATTTTAGTAATTTTAACTTTGCCGATTACCATCCTGACGTTAGGACTCTTTATCTTAGTTATTAATGGCCTGCTGTTTTATGCTGTGGGTAATTGGCTTGAAGGTTTTGAAGTCAAAACTATGATGGCTGGCATCATGGGTGCTCTCGCATATAGTGTAATTTCATGGTTCTTATCAGCTATTTTTATTGAACACAAAAAAGACGAATAAATGACAACAGCTTCAGTTAGCTTTGAGTTTTTCCCGCCTAAAACGAATGAGGGAATTGAGAAGTTGCGCGAAACGCGCCTGCAATTGGCTAAATTTAGGCCTGAGTTCTATTCAGTAACTTTTGGGGCAGGCGGTTCAACGCGTGACCGTACTATGGAAACTGTGCTTGAAATTCAACAAGAAGGAGTTGTCGCAGCGCCGCATATTTCTTGCGTATCATCCAGCAAGTCTGAAATTCGTGATTTGCTAAAAACCTATCAAGATTTAGGCATTAAGCGTCTAGTAGCTTTACGTGGCGATGTGCCTTCTGGTGAAGTGAGTGTCGGTGATTTTCGTTATGCTTTGGAGCTAGTCGAATTTATTCGTGCGGAAACCGGCGATCATTTTCACCTAGAAGTGGCTGCTTACCCAGAATTCCATCCTGAAGCGAAAACACCAACAGCTGATTTATTGAATTTAAAGCGTAAAGTTGATGCTGGAGCTAATTCAGCGATCACCCAATACTTTTATAATGCTGATGGTTATTTTAGGTTTATGGATCAGTGCGCTACTGCCGGCATTAATGTGCCTATCGTACCAGGAATTATGCCCATTTATAACATTACCCAGCTCGCGCGTTTTTCTAGTATTTGTGGGGCTGAGATTCCACGATGGTTGAAAATGCGCTTGGAGGAATATGGTGATGATATGGTTTCTTTACGTGCGTTTGGGATTGATGTGGTCAGTGAATTATGTGCAACTTTGGAGGCAGTTGGCGTGCCAGGTTTACATTTTTATACCTTGAATCAGGCTGGTATCATAAGTAGCATTATTGAAAATATCAGTAAATAACACTTACGCTAAGCAACTATTGCTTAGCGTAAGTGCATTAAATAACTGCTAATGCTAGTGCAATGTTGGTTTTTGTTTATTAAGCAAGGCATCTTCAATAAATAAATAGTCTTTGGTTTTGTTTGGACCAGACTTACTAGCGCCCCAAGTAGTCATTAGTACTATCCACCGCATTTCTTCAATGCTGATTTCAGGTTGTGGTAGGTTCATTGCTAGTTCAAGAACAAGCTCCCGTTGGGCAGTATTAAGAATCTTGGCGTTAGCTAGAAATAAAACAAAGCCTATACTTTCTCCGTTGATTTTTTTTAGTTCATCATTGGTAAAAATACGTGTGCTCACAATGTGAGCTTTTTCATATATATCAGGTTGATCAGCCATACGTTCGAGCTGATTAAACCAATTAAAAGCACCGTCAATATCTTGCTCATCAAATCCTGCTGCAAATAATTCGCTAGAAAGCGTGTTGTCATCAGGTCTAAAATGGGTGTCAATGTAGTTTTCAAACATATAAACCAATACTTCGAACATAACATGTATCCTTAAATAAAATATTTTTGAATAAGTACTTTTAAGTTAAGTGTGATGGTTTACGCATATTTCTTTAATACCAAGGTTTGCTGCAAAACGATAGCATTACAAATTGAACTACATAATTTTTGGATATTGTTCGCCTGTTTGGCTAGTGCTACTCCTTTTTTTATATCAGTAGTATAAGCATGGATGAAACTTAGCTTATCGTCAAGTGAGTTAAGAGTACTATTTTTTGCTGTAATTAATGATAATTCTTACCTATTTAGTCACGGTTTGAAAGATTCATTTCTTCAACAATATCTTGGAGGCTATCCACTAGCTTGGCGCCTTCCTTGATGAGTTGATGACAACCTTTAGACAAGGGTGAATGAATTGACCCTGGGATTGCAAATACTTCGCGTCCCTGTTCTACAGCAAGTCGTGCGGTCATTTGTGAACCACTTTGTACTTTGGCTTCAATCACTAAGCAGCCTAAGCCTAATCCGCTAATCAAACGATTACGTCTTAGAAAGTTTTGTGCTTTTGATGGTTCACCTAAAGCGAATTCCGACACTAATAGGCCTTGTTGAGCAATTTGGTGGGCTAAATCTCTATTTTGCGCTGGATAAACAATATCTAACCCCGTGCCTACTACTGCGAGAGTGGCACCATTTGCTTTAAGTGCTCCCCGATGCGCAGCAGCATCAATTCCAAGCGCCAAGCCACTGACTATACAAAGCCCATAACCACATAACCCTTCAGAGAAAGCCTCAGCATTGTTTTCTCCTTGTAAAGATGCGTTTCGACTGCCAATAATAGCGATGCTGGGTTGATTGAGTAAGGCTAAATTACCTTTAGCATAGAGAAGTGGTGGTGGATCGGCAATTTCAAGTAAAGCCTTTGGGTAGGATGTGTCGGCAAGTGTAACGAGATGATTATTGCCTTGAGATAGCCAATGTATAGATTCTGCTTCCACCCTATCATCAATGCCATGCCTGATTTGATTAGCTATGGAATCGGAAACTACTGATTTTAATTGCTTTAAGCTAGCTGCATAAATGTTGTGAGGGTTGCCAAAAATTTTGAGCAACTGACAAAAGGATTGTGTGCTAAGTCCATGAGTCAGACTTAAACTAATCCATAATGCTTTTTCTGCAAGACCTTCATTGTGTAAAGAGCGCATATAGAGAGTGGTAATAAATGATGTAAAAAATTAAATTTTATTTTATCGGAGGCATAACAATTTTATGTTGATTTATTTGTTGGAAGCAACTTCTCAATTTTAAGATTCATGCAAGAATAAATGTGGGCCATTGATAAAGATTATATAGAAGTTTAGAAGCGGTCTCTTGGATTGCAAAGTATCTGAGGATCTCATATTTATTAGAATAATCTTTTTTAAACGAATTCCTTTAGTGCAAGCACCAAAGCTTAAGCAACAAAACATGAGCAGCGTTATAATGCGTTTGTACATATTTTGGTAAGCTTTACTAGGCTTTTGCTTGAAATTGTACTTATAAGCTTTAATGTTAAACCAGTTGTATAGATTTGAATTTATTAAAAGAATTAAGTTTTTATAGAAATGAAATAGAGTAAACATGGCAATTTTAAATATCCTTAATTATCCAGACCCACGCCTACATACAGTAGCTAAACCTGTGCCAGAGGTAGATTCAGCAATTCGTCAATTAATTAGCGATATGGCAGAGACTATGTATGATGCTCCAGGCATAGGTTTGGCGGCCACCCAGGTAGATGCGCATATTCAGTTGCTGATTATCGACACTAGTGAAACAAAAGATCAACTGCAGGTTTTTATTAATCCTAAAATTATTGCTCGCAGTGGCGAGCAAGACTATGAAGAAGGCTGTCTTTCTGTACCTGGCATCTATGAAACTGTAACTAGGGCGGAAAAGGTGACTGTTGAGGCACTTAACCATGAGGGTAAGAAGTTTACTTTAAAAGCACATGGTTTATTAAGTGTATGTATACAGCATGAAATAGACCATTTATTGGGCAGAGTTTTCGTTGAATATTTATCTCCGCTCAAGCGCAGTCGGATTAAAAACAAAATGTTAAAGCAGTATCGTGATAATGAACCCGGAAAATCACGTCATATCAATATTTAAGGGGTTCAGTTGAAAATTATTTTTGCTGGTACGCCAGAATTTGCAGTGCCTGCCCTAGAAGCGCTGATTGACGCTGGCCATCAAATTGTGATGGTACTTACCCAGCCAGACCGCCCCGCGGGTCGTGGTATGAGGTTAAAGGCTAGTCCAGTCAAATTGCTGGCGGAGCAACATCAGCTATCAATATTGCAACCAGCAAGTTTAAAAGATGTTCTGGTACAAGAACAAATAGCCGCAGTAAAAGCGGATGTCATGATTGTGGCTGCTTATGGGTTAATTATCCCTACCGTTATTCTAAATATGCCTCGCATGGGTTGTTACAATATTCATGCCTCTTTATTGCCGCGCTGGCGAGGTGCTGCTCCAATTCATCGCTCTATTTTGGCTGGTGATGCTGAGACAGGGGTAACTATAATGGAAGTCGTACCTGCCTTGGATGCGGGTGCAATGGTCAGTAGCGAAATCATACCGATTACTGAAACAGATACCACAAAGATTTTACATGATGCCTTAAGTGCTATTGGTGCAAAGTTGATGGTCATGGCTATAGCAACGTTAGAGCAAGCCGGTACATTGCCATCTACACCACAAGATGAAACCTTAGTAACATATGCGCATAAGTTAGAAAAAGCTGAGGCTGAAATTGACTGGCAAAAAAGTGCAATTGAAATATCACGTCAAGTCCGCGCTTTTAACCCATTTCCAGTGGCACAAAGTCAACTTAACGGAGAGGTCTGTCGTATTTGGATGGCCGTTGCAGAGCATGGTCAAGCTGAGCCAGGTAGAATTTTATCGATAGATGAGGGTATTTTAGTAGGTTGCGGTCAAGGCCTGCTTCGTATCACTATTCTTCAAGCACCTGGGGCTAAATGTCTCGATTCACAAGTTTTTGCGCAGAGTCGCAATCTAGCAATAGGTGATATGTTTACGACATCTAATCTAAGAAGTTCATAAAGTACCAAGTAGTCAACTTATCAAGTAAAATCAATACCTAACCAACAGGCATTCATTTTAAGAAAGTTCTCTTTGTATATATCCCAACAAATCGCTGCAAATGCCGTTAATCAAGTATTATCGGGTCGCAATTTAACCTTAGCACTATCAGGGGCATTGACCTTATTCCCCAATGCAACGCCACAGCAACGTGGTGCCGCGCAAGATATAAGCTATGGCACATTGCGCTTTTACGGCGAAATTGAAGCTTATCTCACGCAGTTGTTAGAAAAACAGCTCACCGATGATCGTATTCATGCATTGCTATTGGTAGCGGTTTATCAGCTATTACATGATAAAGCGGATGCATTTACCGTGGTCAATCAAGCCGTACATGCAGTAAGCGAGCTAAAAAGACCAGTAGCCAAGAGTTGGGCCAAGGGTTTAGTTAATGCAATTTTACGTAATTTTTTACGCCAAAAAGAACAGTTAGCGGGTGCTTTGCAAACTAGCGAAGTTGCGACTTACTCCTATCCACAATGGTGGATTAATAAACTTAAAACCCAATACAAAAACCACTGGCAGGGCATGTTAGAAATTGGTAATCAACATCCGCCGATGACTTTACGTATTAATACAAAAAAAATTAGCCTAGATGATTATAGGCAATTATTATCGCGCCAAGATATTGAGTCCAATACGATCGGTCCGCAGGCCTTAATCTTAAGCCGACCACTACCAGTAGAAAAAATCCCTGGTTTTACTGATGGCATTGTTTCTGTTCAAGATTACGGTGCGCAACTAGCCGCACATTTATTAGATTTAAAAGCTAATTTACGCGTCCTTGATGCATGCTGTGCCCCAGGTGGAAAAACTGGCCATATTCTCGAGTTACTAAACCTAGAAATGACTTCACTCGACAGCGATGTGGCCCGTTTACAAAGAGTTCAAAGTAATCTAGATCGCTTGCATTTACACGCTAATTTAGTGGTAGGTGATGCTGCCTCTCCTAGCTGGTGGGATGGAGTGGCCTTTGATAGAATTTTGGCAGATGTTCCTTGCACTGCGTCTGGGATTGTGCGTCGACATGTCGATATCAAGTGGTTGCGTCGTGAGGCGGATATTTCATCTTTTGCCACACAACAAGCGAAAATTCTACCGAGTTTATGGCAGATGTTGGCAAAGGGTGGTAAATTACTTTATGTAACCTGTTCAGTTTTTAATGAAGAAAATCAGGGACAAATTGATAAATTTTTACAAAATAATGCCGATGCTAAACAAATACCATTTGTGCTTCCAATCGGTCACGCAGAGAGTAGCTTAGTACATATTAATGGCCAATTTATTCCTTCAATCGCACATGATGGGTTTTTCTATGCATTGTTACAAAAAGATTAAACAATTTCTTTGCACATTTTTATTCGCATTACTTGCAACCAATGCATGTGCGGCCAATAGTAGTTTATATGTAAAAAGTGCAGAGTTAATTGCGGTTGATGAAGATTATGTTCTTAATGCAGACTTTGATATTAAGTTTAACGAAGAATTAGAACAGATGATTAATAAAGGTTTTGATGTTAATTTTTTGGTTGAATTTCAGTTAATTTCACCACGAAAATATTGGTTTGATGATGAAATTAAAACTGTTTCGCAACATGTAACTTTGAGCTATCACGCATTATCAAGACAATATTTAATAATTCGAGATGAACAGCAAAAAACTTTCGCTACTTTAGCTGAGGCGCAGCAAGAGTTATCAACCTTGAGGGATTTAAAGGTTTTACAAAAATCTGAGTTGGGTAAAAGTACGCAGTATCGAGCATTCATATTAATGCGTTTGGACAACAAAAAACTGCCAAAATCACTACAGGTTGATGCACTCGGCACAAATGATTGGAAATTAAGTTCCCAGCGCTTTGAATGGTTACCCAATTTAGTTAAATCCGAATCAAAATAATGAAATATATTGTTTTTATTAGTGCTGCTTTAGGGGCGCTATTACTTTACCTGCTCTCCAGTGCAAGTGCTAATACTGCAGCCTCTGGAGAATACTACACCTTACTCGTCACACTCAATCTGGTATTAGCCGCCTTTCTAGTAGCATTGATTGCACTGCAGTTACTCGGCATTTATAGAAGAATTCGTCAGGGCGTGATGGGTAGTCGCTTTACTCTGCGGTTACTGACCACTTTTGCGTTGATGGCGATTATTCCTGGCTTGATTGTATATTTGGTGTCGGTCAATTTTTTAACACGTTCGATCGAGTCTTGGTTTAATGTAAAAGTGGAGGCTGCACTTGAAGGAGGTCTTAATTTAGGGCGCACTGCTTTAGATGTCATGTTGGCAGATGTTAAAGAAAAAGGTGAAAGCATGGGGACTAGCCTAGCATTTCAGCCAGCCAATATGCATTTCTCTATGCTCAATGATCTTCGCGAGAAAAGTGGTATACAAGATGCGACGTTACTCACGGTACAGGGCAGAATTCTAGCGGTATCAAGTAGTGATTCGACTAGTTTCTTACCTGAACTGCCTAGCTTGAACCAATTAAGACAAGCGCGGCAACATATTATCGGTAGTATAGAGCCTATTGGTAAAAAAGGCCTTTATTTACGTGTTTTACTACCTGTTTCAGTGCAAGATATTGCAGGTGAAACGCATATCTTGCAACTATTACAGCCAGTGCCAAAGTCCCTAGCCACTACGGCAGAGGCGGTACAAGATGTTTATCAAGACTACCAAAAACTCTCTTATAGCCGAACTTCATTACGCCAAGTATTTACGCTAACGCTAACTTTGGTGATGATGCTTGCGATGTTAAGTGCAGTTGCTATTGCCTTTGTACTTAGTCGAAGATTATCTGCACCGCTTACTGTATTGGCTGAAGGGACTAAAGCTATTGCAAGTGGTGATTATAGTATTGTTCTACCAGAGCATGGTAAAGATGAGTTGGGGATTTTGGTGGCTTCATTTAACAGTATGACGAGACAGTTAAGCGATGCGACTAAGGCGGCAGAGGGCAGCCGAGCCCGCGTAGAGTCAGCACGCGGTTATTTAGAAACCATACTCGCCCATTTATCTTCAGGTGTAATAGCATTGAATGAGCGGGGTGAGTTGCGCACTTTTAATCAAGCTGCGGCCAGTATATTGGGTGTAGATTTAGAGCGGTATGTGGGATTTTCTTTATCTGAAATTATGGTGAAGAAACCTGCTTTATCTGATTTCTTACAGGCAATAAGTGCCCATAGTCATCAAGATTTGGGTCAAAAAAACAGCCATAAAAATGTTCAGAAAGACGAAGCCCAAACACAAATAGAAATAGCAAATGCCCAAGGGAAACAAATTTTAACACTACGTGGCACATTGTTGCCAGATGGTGGATATGTGGCGGTATTTGACGATGCTACAATCATGGTGCAGGCACAACGCGATGCGGCTTGGGGTGAGGTGGCTAGGCGTTTGGCGCATGAAATTAAAAATCCTTTAACGCCTATACAGTTATCTGCAGAACGTATTGCGCATAAGTTGTTAGGGAAATTAGAGGCGACTGATGCGGAAATATTAAAACGTTCTACCGAAACCATTGTCAACCAAGTAGATGCTTTGAAGCGCATGGTCAACGAATTTAGTGAGTACGCTAGGTCTCCTGCACCAAAACTGGAGCACCTAGACTTAAATGCACTTATCCATGAAGTTGTAACGCTTTATGATTTACCAGGAATTAAGCTAGATTTATCGTTATCAAAAAACCCCAGCAGCATCAAAGGCGATAGCACTATGTTGCGCCAAGTTATCCATAATTTACTGCAAAATGCGCAAGATGCTCTTGCGCATCATGCGAAGCCGATGATCACTATACGAACAGAAGCGATTAAAAATATGTTGGTATTAACGGTTCAAGATAATGGCGCTGGATTCCCAGCAGAGATGATGCAGCATATTTTTGAGCCCTACATCACTACCAAATCTCATGGCACTGGCCTTGGCTTAGCGATTGTTAAGAAAATTATTGAAGAGCATAGGGGCAGCATTAAAATTGAGAATGCTGCTAATTTGGTAAATGAGAGTAAGGGTGCTATCGTAACTATTAGTATTCCATTAACCTCATCCAGTTCATTTTAACTGCAATAACAGATTGAGTATTTAAAGATAAAACACATGGCATCAAAACGTATATTAGTAGTCGATGACGAGATAGGCATACGAGAGCTATTACGCGATATTTTGCAAGACGAAGGCTACCAAGTAGAACTGGCTGAGAATGCTGCTGCGGCACGTGCAGCACGCCTGCATGAAAGACCAGATATCGTATTGTTAGATATTTGGATGCCAGATTGCGATGGCATTACGCTATTAAAGGAATGGGGTGGCGGTGGCTTGCTGACAATGCCTGTGATTATGATGTCTGGTCATGGCACGATTGACACCGCAGTTGAAGCGACTCGCATTGGTGCTTTTGATTTTTTAGAAAAGCCCATTGCATTACAGAAACTTTTAAAGACAGTCGGTGAAGCTTTAAAGCATAGTGAGCACTTACCCAAGTCAGAGATGAATTTAGCTAATTTGGGAAAAAGTCCAATTGTAGTGGCACTAAAAGATCGTTTAGATAAAATAGCTGCCACTACCAACCCTAGGTCGGTATTGCTTATTGGACCCAAAGGATGTGGGGCAGAGTTGTGTGCACGCTTCTTGCAAAAAGCGAATACACCATGGCTTAAATTAACTGAGTTTAATCAGTTGGCCACAGCTCCTTTAGATGTTTTAGAGACTATACGTGATGGTTTACTCTACGTAAGTGAGCTCACTGAGCTTAATAAAACTGAGCAAAAGGGCCTATTATTACTGATTGCGAAAGCTGATAAGTACAATGTGCGAGTAGTTTGTAGCACTAGTGAGAATCTACCCAAGCTTCAAACTGACGGTTTATTCGATCATAATTTATTGCAGGTGCTGTCAGCAGTATCTTTACGTGTGCCTGCACTTGATGAACATAAAGAGGATATACCAGACTTAGCTAATGCTATCGCTAGCTTACAGTTTGAACTTTCAGATATCGAGTATCGTGAGTTTGATATTGCCGCCTTAAATAGTTTACGTAATGCTGACTGGCCAGGTGGATTGGCTCAACTTGATGCTGTCATCCATAATTTGTTACAAACTAGCTTAGGTAAGAAAATCAGCTTAGAAGATGTACATCGTGTATTGCATCAATTTGATCATGCAAAGCCATGGGAAAGTGGTGGTGAGGACAGGCGGGCTGTTAAACCTCAAAACGAAGGCATGGCCATCATTGGATCTAATTTAAATAAACCTTTACGCGAAGCGCGAGATGAGTTTGAGAGGTATTATTTCGAATATCATATGCAAGCTGCCATGCACAATATGAGCAAGTTAGCAGAAATTGCAGGTCTTGAACGCACCCATTTATACCGTAAGCTAAAACAGTTGGGGATTAAAATTAAAGCCTAAGCGGATTAGTGCTTAGGCTATCTCTAGCACTACTGGTGTGTGATCAGAAGGTCGCTCCAGCTTTCGTGGAGCCTTATCTATTGCGGCGGCGATACATTCTATTTTGAGGGCATTGCTGACTAGGATATGATCTATCCTCATACCAAAATTACGCCTAAATCCCATCATCCGGTAATCCCACCAGCTAAAGCTTTTTTCTGGTTGCTCAAATAAGCGGAAACTGTCATGCAAGCCAAGGTCTAGCATACTTTGAAAAGCTTCACGTTCGGCAGGACTAACCAAGATTTGTCCCATCCAACTGTTAGGGTCATGACAATCACGGTCTTCTGGTGCAATATTAAAGTCACCTAACAACATAAGTTTGGGATGGGTAGCTAATTCAGTTTTTAGCCAAGTTGTTAGTGAAGCAAGCCAGCGCATTTTGTATTGATATTTCTCAGAATCAACAGATTGCCCATTGGGGATATAGACACAAATAACACGAATGTCATTAATATCTGCAGCAAGCACTCGTTGCTGATCATCTGAAAAATTGGGGATATTATGTTGAATATTGGTGATAGGATGACGACTTAAAATGGCAACGCCATTATAGGTTTTTTGCCCAATGTGGATTGCTTCATATCCAGCATCTCTCAAAGCCTGGTAGGGAAATTTTACGTCTTCTTGTTTGGTCTCTTGTAAACACAACACATCAGGTTGTGCATCCTTTAGCCAATCTAGTACGTGTGGCAATCGCACATTTAATGAGTTGACATTCCAAGTTGCAAATTTCATAGCGCTTTGTTTCAAAAAAAGAAAGGTTGAATAAAAGAATCTTTAAGTAATTTTCTATCAATGTAGCTAGATTTAAATCCTCATAAATCCCTAAACAGATTAATCTAAAGATCTGTATGTTTATGCCACAGCGTAGCTTCACCGAGTATGAGAAAGTTAAAGGTAGCAATAGCCACATAACAAAAAGAAACGGCTGCAAACAAGTCACTGGCGGATAAGTTGTTGACCAAACTATGAACCAGTCCGATCAACATAAATAGAGTGGTGCAAACTGTTAGAATATTAGTAAAAGTTTTTAACAATTTTTTCACAACAATCTAACTCATGCCGCTATGGCGGAGTAGTGCATCTATGTTGGGCTCTCGTCCACGGAATGCCGTAAAAGATTCAAGAGCTGAACGTGAACCACCGCGTGCCAAAATCTCTTGCCAATAACGTTGACCAGTTTCTCTTGACAGTACGCCATCTTCTTCAAACATGCTGTAAGCATCAGCAGATAATACCTCTGCCCATTTGTAACTATAGTAACCAGCCGCATAACCACCAGCAAAAATATGGGTGAAATTATTTGGAAAACGATTCCATTTCGGTGGTCGCACTACCGCCACCTCATCACGAACTTCTTCAATTAGATCTAATGCTGTCTTGTTGCCATAAGGATTAAATTCACTATGTAAGCGTATATCGAATAATGAGAACTCAATCTGGCGCATGGTTTGCATTCCAGCCTGGAAGTTTTTCGCCGCTACCATTTTATCAAATAGGGCGCGTGGTAATTGTGCACCAGTATCAACGTGAGCTGTCATATGACGCAATACATCCCATTCCCAACAGAAGTTTTCCATAAACTGACTAGGTAACTCTACTGCATCCCACTCGACACCTTTAATTCCGGACACGCTATAATCATCGATTTGTGTCAGCATATGATGCAATCCGTGTCCAAATTCATGGAACATGGTTAATACCTCATCATGTGTAAATAATGCTGGCTTGCCACCAACGGGAGCAGAGAAGTTACAAGTTAGAAATGCTACCGGTATAGTGACTTGATTGGCTATTTTACGGCGGGTAATGGCTTCATCCATCCATGCACCACCGCGTTTATTATTTCTAGCATATAAGTCTAAGTAGAACTGACCAATCAAATTGTTGGCTTGGTCTTTGATATCATAAAAGCTTGCTGTCTCATGCCACAATGAGGTTTGAGACTGTGTAACCTGGATACCAAAAATAGACTCGACTACTTTAAATAAACCGGCTAATACTTTCGCTTCTGGGAAATATTGCTTTACCTCAAGATCTGAAAAAGCATATTTATCTTCACGTAACTTTTCTGATACATAGGCAACATCCCATGCTTGCATGTTGTTGATACCAAGCTTGCTAGCATACTCTTCTAGCTCTATTTTGTCCTCAATGGCATAGGGTTTGGCTTTTACTGCTAAGTTTTTTAAAAACTCACATACATGTTGAGGAGATTCTGCCATTTTTGTGGCCAGCGATAACTCTGCATAATTAGAAAATCCGAGAAGTTTAGATGCTTCTAGACGAAGTTGAAGAATTTCTTTAATTAACGGCGTATTATCCCATTCGGACTTACCAAATTCTGAAGCGCGGGTAGCATAGGCACGATAAAGTGTCTCGCGTAGCTCTGGATTTTCTCCATATTGCAATGCTGGGAAGTATGACGGTGAGTGAAGCGTGAATTTCCATCCAGTTTTATTCTCTGCGAGTGCTGCTTCCTTAGCAGTTTGCAATACATCATCAGGAATGCCTGCGAGGGTGTTTTCATCTTCTATAAAAAGCGCATATTCATTCGTATTATCTAGAACATTCTCCTCAAATTTGGCAGAAAGTTTGGATAACTGTTCTTGAATTTCTTTAAACCGAACTTTATGATCGGGTGCTAATTCAGCACCACCTAAGCGAAAATCACGTAGTTCATTTTCTATGATTTTTTTCTTTGTAGGGCTGAGTGTCTCAAATTCATTACTGTTACGTAAGCTACGAAATTTTGCATATAGTCGTTCGTCTTGGCCTAGGTCAGCATAGAAATCAGTTAGTTTAGATAGATTGTCATTGTAGGCAGTGCGTAAATCTGGGCTATTAACTACCGCATTCATGTGGCCAACTTGTGACCAAGTGCGCGCAATTTTCTCTTCCATATCTTCCAGCTTTGCCGCAAAACTTTCCCAAGTGACCTTCTCATCATTGTTTTGACTAAGTAATTCAACTGTAGCTCTGGCCTCATTGAGTAAATGATCAATGGCTGGTGACACGTGTTCAGCTTTCACTAGTTCAAACTTAGGCAATCCTCCGAAATGTAGAAGTGGATTATTTTTTAATGTATGGATAGTCAATGCGGTAAATCCTTTTTTTAAGGTGGTTGTAGCGCTATGCAAATTAATTAATCAAACGTAAACTGAAAGGATAGCAATAGACTTGCCCCTTACTACTGGATATTGCGGCAATTATGCATAAAACAATATTAAGTAACCAAATTACGGGAATAAGCAAGAATCCAATCAACACCCAAATTAATACGCCAGCAACTAAGTGTCCAATCAGAACTGTAATTTGAAAGTTCAATGCTTCTTTAGCTTGGTTCTCAATATAAGTGCTATCGTCTTTTTTTAGCGTCCAAACGATTAATGCTGGAATAAAAGAAAATAAGATACCACCAAGGTGGGTGATTGTAGAAATGTTTTTCTCATCACTAGTAAGATTGCCGAGGATAGTTAAAGTTTCGTCCTTAGTCATGAGAGTTCCTTTTAGTAAATTAATTCAGATTAAACTTAGCAACCATAGGCTCTATTTTATCAATGTCAGTAAGCGCTAACACTTTCCGTGCATTGCTGTTTAGATGGCTTAGCTGGCTATGAAGTATCTGTTGTTTTACATTTAAAACATGGGATGGATGCATAGACAGTTGGCGTAATCCCATGCCAATTAGGAGCTTGGTGAATTTAGCGTCTCCCGCCATTTCTCCGCATACGGACACTGACTTGCCAAACTTAGTTGCAGCTTTAATGGTCATAGACAGTAGCTTTAACACTGATGGATGAAGTGGGTTGTAGAGATGGGCAACACTGTCGTCCGTGCGGTCAATGGCTAAGGTGTATTGGATCAAATCATTGGTCCCTATAGACAAGAAATCTAATTCTTTAGCAAAAGCTTCTGCATTGATGGCTGCTGCGGGCACTTCGATCATGCCACCTAGTGGGATATTTTCATTAAAACCGATACTGTCTTTACGCAAGCTTTGCTTGGCACGCTCTAGCAGAAGCTTAGTTTGACGCAACTCTCCAAGCGTAGAAAGCATGGGGATTAATATTTTGATGTTGCCAAAGTGGGAGGCGCGCAGTAGGGCTCTCAGTTGTGTATGAAATATTTTAGGTTCAGATAAACATAGACGAATTGCACGCAAACCGAGAGCGGGATTGGCGCAATTGATGATAGTGTCAGAATTCATTTGCTTATCAGCACCTAAATCTAACGTACGAATAACGACTACGGCACCTTTCATCGCTTCAGCTACAGTTTTATAAGCAATAAATTGCTCTTCTTCATCTGGCATATCGCGACGATTCATAAACAAGAATTCGGTACGATATAAGCCTATTCCGACAGCACCAGATGACTTGGCCGCCGTGACATCTTCAGGAACTTCAATATTGGCAAATAACTCAATCTGGGTGCCATCCATAGTTACCGCTTTGGTTGACTTGATGCGCTGTAGCTTCTGTTGTTCAAGTTCCCATTGCTCTTGCCGAAGTTTGTATTCAGCGAGGATCTCTTTTGATGGGTTAACAATGACCACACCCAAGCTGCCATCAACAATAATCAGTTCACCATCGTTGATTAAATCACGAGCGCGCTGCAGAGCAACAATAGAAGGAATACTGAGACTACGCGCTAATATGGCAGTATGCGAAGTTACACCACCAACATCTGTAATGAAGGCAGCAAATTGGTGCTGCTTAAATTGTATGGCATCAGCAGGGGAGATGTCATGTGCGACCAGAATCAATTTACGTTCAGTATTAATGACACTGATTTGTTGAACGCTGCTAAGTCTACTGGCATGCCCTAGTAATACTTTAATTACACGCTCTACCACTTGAATCACATCTTGCTTACGTTCACGGAGATACTCATCTTCAATCTGTTCAAACTGCTCAACAATATCATCCATCTGCAATTTAATTGCCCATTCTGCGTTACATTGCTCTTTTCGAATGATATCTTTTGGGGCTTCAGATAGAGAGCGATCGGCTAGCATCATCAAATGCGTTCCAATAAATGCACTTAATTCAGCGGGGGCGTTGCTTCGTAAACCAAGCTTAATTTGTTCTAGATCATGTTGAACCGAAATGATTGCATCACTAAAACGTTGAATTTCACTCTCAATTAAATGATTTGGCAGTTGGTAATGCACGACCTCTAGCAACGCATTGGAAACGAGATGAGCCTGTCCAATAGCAATGCCACTGGAAACTCCTACACCATGAATGCTGAAGCTAGTCATTATGAAATGTAATTAAGATTGACATTATATTACTCACCCTCACCAAAATAATTACTGATTAGCTCGGTTATCGCTTTCATAGCTAATACTTCATCTTCACCATTGGCTTCAAGGTGAACGATAGAGCCTTTGGCTGCGGCCAGCATCATTACCCCCATAATACTTTTAGCATTGACACGGCGGCCATTGCGTTCCAACCAAATTTCACTGTTAAAGCAACTAGCTGTCTGTGTGAGCTTGGTTGAAGCGCGAGCATGCAAGCCTAATTTGTTGATAATTTCTAGTTGAATGCTAATCATATTATTGTAAGCCTGTTTTTTCGTTTAAGTTTGCATTGGATCTAAGATTAAAGTTAGTTATAGCGTTCACAACTTTCTTGAGTGAAATGCACCACTCCCTCACGGCCGCCACTAACTGCTTTATCAATCAGCGTTTTTAGTGGTTCATCTTGATAGGTTATGGTTCGGATAAGCATGGGAAGATTAATGCCAGCAACACCTTCCACCGAACCGGGTTGTAATAACTTTCCGACTATATTGCATGGGGTTGCGCCATACATATCGGATAGCACTAATACGCCACTGCCTGTGTTAAGTTCCTGAACCTTGGCTATAGCCCTAGGTAGAATTGATGCTGGGTCATCATTACTACTTATATTTAGGCAAGCCATTTGCTGTGGTTTTTTCCCCACCACATGTTGGGCACATTCAAGCAAACTTTCACCTAAATTACCGTGAGCGATAATTAAAATACCTATCATTTTATTTTCAACTTTAAAAAGTTATTCCAAAACTTAGTTCAATTCTCGGTGCCGCGTTAGTACTCTTTGGTGCGACTTAAAGTGCATACTTAATTGTTCAACAAAGAACACGGATCGATGTTGGCCGCCAGTACAGCCTATGGCAACATTAAGATAACTTCGGTTGTCTGAAATAAAGCATGGCAACCATTTTTCTATGTAAACACGGATGTCTTGCAACATTTCAAGTACATTACTTTGCTTATTTAAAAAATCTTTAACCAATACATCGTGTCCAGTGAGGTCTCGCATTTCTTTATCATAATGAGGGTTGGGCAGGCAACGTACATCAAACACGAAGTCTGCATCAAGTGGAATACCATGCTTAAAGCCAAATGAAGTGAAAAGAACCGTCAAGCCCTTATGCTCGGTAGAGACGATATCCTTAACCCAGCTTCGTAAAGTGTTGGCATTGAGGTTGCTGGTATCAATTACGTGACCAAGTTGACCTAAATCTCCAAGCAACTCTCGTTCAAAAGCAATGCTTTCTGCGAGGGTTGTAGTGTCTTTACTTAATGGATGTTTACGCCGTGTTTCGCTAAATCTTTTCACTAGGGTTTCGACATTTGATTCTAAGTAAAGAACTTGGGTGTTGATGTTTTGTGCTTTGAGTTGATCAATATGTGCGGGTAAGGTTTCGATAGCAGCGCTCCGACTATCGATGCTGATTGCTACACGGTCGTCATTAATATCATTAAATTTAGTTGAAGTAAGTTTAGTGGATTGTAAATGCTCTGCAATGCTTGGAAGCATGGTCGCAGGTAAATTGTCTATGCAATAGTACCCACTGTCTTCAAGTGCTCTCAGAACTATACTCTTGCCTGATCCGGAAAGTCCGGTAACGATAATAAGCTGTTTCATATTGATTTAACAATCTATGGAATGCATTCCTAATAGCAATCTAAATTAATTCGTTGGTTTAGATTTTTTCATCTCACGATGTTGACGCTGAGTAAACTGCTTGGTACCGTTGATTCCTCGTAATAGTAGCATGTGGTTGCGTATAGCAACCTCAACCAGTACTGCAATATTTCGACCAGCGGCAATCGGAATGTGTACCATAGGAATTTTAACCCCAAGCACCTGTTCATTTTGTATTTTGCTACTGAGTCGATCCAATAACTGGGGGGCTTGTTTATCTGCCATTTCTAAATGAATAATCAGATCTAGAGGTTTAGTTGGTTTAACAGAGTTGTCGCCAAATAGTGCACGTATATTCAAAATTCCTAAGCCACGTACCTCTAAAAAATCTTGTAATAAAGGTGGGCAACGTCCTTCAATACGTTCTGGAGAAACCCGATAAAAATCGACTATATCATCAGATATTAGTCGATGCCCACGGGAGATAAGTTCTAAGGCTAGTTCACTTTTTCCGATGGCAGGATCGCCCTTAATCAGCGCACCGAAACCTTGCACCTCCATAAAAACGCCGTGAAGGCTTACAGAATCTGCTACTGCTTGCGCTAAAAAATGGCTCAAAATATCCATCAGGATAGGGCTCTGTAACGCGGAGGTAAAGAGGGGGGTGTTATGATTATCAGCCGCTGCAATTAAAGTATCTGGAACTTTTTCACCATTTGCTACGATCACGGCAGCTAAGTCTGTTGAATATAAATTAGCAATTGATTGTTCGGCTTCTACAGGTGGCAGACTTCTTAAATAGTCCATCTCGGCACAGCCAAGCACTTGAACGCGATTGGGATGTACAAAATTAAGATGGCCAATAAGCGCCAACGATGGTTTGGTGACGGCTACACTAGTGAGGGATTTAGACCCACCGCTCGCTCCAGCTACCCAGTTCAATTTAAGCTTGCGGCGGGTTTGTTTGAATAGCTCAGCTACATTAATTTGAGCCATAAGTGTTTACGAAAATGAAGAGTTTATTCTTCAACAGCCTGGTGCTTAACTGCACCATTTGTTTTGTGATGATCGCTGTTTTTTTCTTTATGTTTAACTACCTGTCGATCAAGTTTATCGGTCAACATATCTATTGCGCTATACATATTTTCATCACTGCAAGCAGCATGTAAATCATTACCAGGAACATGCAACGTGGCCTCTACTTTTTGGGCAAGCTTTTCAACACTTAATGTTACTTTAACATCTATGACATGATCGAAGTGGTTACTAATGCGGGTTAGTTTGCTTGTGACATAATCTCGTAATGCTGGGGTTACTTCTAAATGTAGACCAGTTAATTGTAAATTCATGACTCACTCCTTTTAAAATATCCTTCAAGTTTTGAAAACATCAAACTTCCAATTTGGAGTAGCTTGCAGAAAACCCTGCATCAATAAAAAAAAATTTTGTACTTCAAAACTTGCAGAACAATTTCAGTTTACTACTTTAACTTGCGTCTGTGCTAGTGCTGATAATAATTTTATAATGACTTTCTTAAATTGGCTGCACCAATATTTAATGACTCCCTATATTTTGCGATTGTGCGTCGCGCAACCACTATGCCTTGTTTTGCTAAAAGTTCGGTAATTTGATTGTCAGAGAGAGGCTTTCTTGGATTTTCTTGTTCGATCAGTTGTTTAATTAATGCACGAATAGCGGTGGCTGAACAGGTACCTCCACTATCAGTAGCTACCGAGCTTCCAAAGAAATATTTAAGCTCAAAAATTCCACGCGGTGTCAGCATATATTTATTAGTGGTTACACGCGAAATGGTCGACTCATGTAAGCCTAATTCATCTGCTATTTCACGTAATACTAAAGGCCGCATAGCGACTTCACCATATTCCAGAAAATTACGTTGGCGATCAACAATGGCTTTTGAGACACGTAAAATAGTTGAAAATCGTTGCTGGATATTTTTAATCATCCACTTAGCTTCCTGCATCTGGGTTTGCAAATACTGGCTTGAGCCATCACGGTTTCGTTTTATTATATTGGCGTAAAGTTGGTTGATTTTAAGCTTTGGAATTACACCGTCGTTTAAACTAGCAATCCAAATGCCCTTTATTTTCTTTACGATCACTTCATGTTGGATGAAGTGTTGTGATCCTATAAAGCTGAATGCACTTCCAGGTCTTGGATTGAGGCTAGTAATCAGTTTCTGTAACTGCTTTAAAGTTGCTTCATCACAGCCTAGCTCCTTTCGCAGCTTTGTAAAGTCTCTAGCGCCCAGAGCAGGCAAATGTTTTTTGGCTACTTCTATTGCCAAAGCTAGGCAGGGCGTAGTGCTAGGTAATAACTCTAATTGCAGTGATAGACATTCACTTAAATTGCGTGCTCCTACACCTATCGGATCTAAATGTTGAATATGACGAAGTGCCGTCTGTAGTTCTAGTACCTCTAGTTCCAGTTCTAGGGGCATTTGTTTCAAAATATTTTCTATGGATTCTTCTAAGTAGCCATCTTCATTAATGCTATCTACAAGCAATAACACCAGTGTTTGGTCACGCTCTGACAACG
>Ga0364886_10278_pt2 | contig 28105 bp, 13 predicted proteins | sample ExccelJu500001D3_4_FD_206926 | JGI IMG/M metagenome (GOLD analysis project Ga0364886, IMG submission 206926) | Enriched cells from Trout Bog Lake Hypolimnion, Wisconsin, USA - BchlTB.July23.5000.01.D3 | ecosystem: Environmental > Aquatic > Freshwater > Lake > Hypolimnion/Profundal zone | place... | reverse complement strand
CAGTCCTCATCGCGGCTATCGTGGTGTTGGCTATCGGCAATTCAATGACCGCGAATTAGACATTCCAGAAAGGTGGTACCTCGCCATGCAATACAATTTGCTCGGAAAAACAGGGTTGAAAGTGTCCCGGCTAAGCATGGGAGCATCAGCACTTGGTGGTGTATTCCATCCTGTTGACGAAGCGGAAGCTATTAGAGCGGTCCATGCTGCACTCGACTGCGGCATCAACTACTTCGATGTTGCTCCTGCCTACGCCGGTACTCGCTCCGAGACCGTGCTGGGCAAGGCACTCAAAGGAGTGCCTCGCGACCAGTACTTCCTTTCAACCAAGGTCGGCAAGTACACAAACCCTGAAAAATACGGCGACGATGAGCTGAACTATTCGGAGGCGCGAATCCGTCGGTCGCTTGATGAAAGTGCCGCGCGGTTGGGGTCGGAATACTTCGACATCATCCACCTGCATGACTTTGAATACCAGGGCGGCAAGCATACTGAGTGGGCTCTGGATGAAGGTCTCGGCTCACTGCACAAGCTGAAAAAGGAAGGTCGCATCGGTGCGGTCAGTGTTGGTATTTATCCGATGGATTTGTTGCATCGCATCTTCCGTGACTACGAAATAGATGCGGCGCTCGTCCATAACCACTATTGCCTCAATGACCATCGAGCGCTGGAACTGCTCCCAATCGCACAGGAGAAGAACATCGGTATCATTATCGGGTCGCCCTTTGCCAGCAGCCTGCTGACGGATCGCGGTCCAGCCGATTGGCATCCTGCTTCGCCAGAACAGCGCGCGGTATTCAAAAAGGCAGCAGATTTTTGTCAGGCCCATGGAACTAATATCAGCAAGCTTGCCTTGCAGTTCGCCAGCCAGAATCCCGCGTTCCCCACAACCTTGTTCAGTTCCTCTAACCCGGAATCGGTCAAGCGCAACGTGCTATGGCACGAAGAGGATTTGGATCAATCGGTCGTGGCAAAGGTCTCAGAGATCTTGGCTCCTGTTTTCAACCTTCAATGGAACTATTGATATGAAGCGCGCCCTTATCGTGTTGATCGCCGTGCTTGCCCCGTTGATTTATGCCCAGGAGTTACCTGTGCTAACCGCGCCGGAACGTGGTTTTCTCAGCCGCGAACCGGCCTCCCGCTGGGACGACGCACTCATCAGCGGCAACGGTGTTATGGGCGCGATGGTTTACGGCCAGCCTGCCCGGGAGACAATCGTACTAAACCGGGCAGGCCTTTTCATGCCCTTGAATCAGCCTATCCTTTCTCCGAACACGAGCAGCCACTTAAAGGAAATCCGGCAGTTCATTAGCGATGGCAAGTATAAGGATGCCGCGGACCTCGCCGTAGCTATCGGACAAAAGGACGGTGTTAACGGCCTTAAGTGGACTGACCCGTTCATTCCGGCGTTTGACCTGATCCTTGATACGCCGCAACACGGCACGGTGCGCCGTTATGCACGAACTGTGGATTTTTCCACGGGCGTCGTGTCGGTTGGCTGGGAAGATGATGCGGGAACTTACCAAAGGCGACTCTTTGTTTCGCGTGCGGACGACGTAATAGTCATGTCTTTCAAGGGCGTCAAGCCGGGCGCAGTAAATACCTCATTGCGCCTCGCAGTTCGCCCTTCCACTGGACAGGGTGGCAACGGATCTTCAGAACAACTGTTTTCGGAAGGAGTTAAGACCGCAACGCCTTCGGTTGAGAATGGCTGGCTGACTTATCGCAGTAACTTCACCAGGAATTGGCCAGGGGCAATCCAGGGATATGAAGGTGTCGCACGAGTTATCACGCGTGGAGGCTCTGCAGCGCCAAAGGGCGACAGAATAGAAATCAGGGATGCTGACGAAGTGCTTGTCATACTTCGGATAGATATCTTGAAGGACTATAACCATTCCCACATCGGTAAGCTAAAAGAACAACTCACTGCGCTCACGCCAAACTTCGAGTCTCTGCTCCATCCTCACGCCGCCATTCACAACGCCATCTTCAATCGCAGCCACCTCGACCTCGATGGCGGTTCTGACCGGCAGCTTTCATCCGAAGAGTTGATTGCCAAGTCCACAGTTGGGGATACCGATCACGCCTTGCTGGAGAAACAATACGACGCTGCGCGCTACAACATCCTCTCCTGCACCGGAGAGTTGCCACCAACCCTTACAGGAATTTGGATTGGCACCTGGGGAGCAGACTGGTCAGGGGATTACACGCAGGATGGCAATCTGCAAACGGCCATTGAGGGTAACCTTGCGCTCAACATGCCGGAGCTGATGCTTCCATATTTCAGCTATCTCGAATCGCAGATGCACTACTACCGCGACAACGCAAAGCGACTCTACGGCGCCCGCGGCATCTTCATTCCTTCGCGCACCAGTACGCATGGTTGGATCAATCACTTCAACAATGTATTTGCAATGACGTTCTGGACTGCAAGTGCCGGTTGGGCGTCGCACTTCTATTACGACTATTACCTTTATACAAAAGACAAACAGTTCCTCCGCGAACGTGCAGTTCCCTTTATGAAGGAAACTGCTCTGTTCTACGAAGACTTTCTTATCAAGGGCGCTGACGGGCGATACATTTTCAGCCCGTCCTACTCTCCTGAAAACACCCCGGGAAATATGCCCGATGGCCAGACACAAACGTCCGTGAACGCAACGATGGACGTTGCTGTTGCGCGCGAGCTCTTGACTAATCTCATTGCAGCTTGTGAGACCTTGAATATTGAGAAAGATGGCGTCAAACGCTGGAAGCTCATGTTAGCCGGTCTGCCGGACTATATGATCAGCCCTGAGGGCGCAATCAAAGAATGGTCCACCCCACTGCTCACGGATAACTACGAGCATAGACACACCTCTCACCTGTATGCCCTCTACTACGGCATGCCTCCAGCTATCGATTCCGATCCGCATTTGAAGGAAGCTTTCCGAAAAGCAGTAGAACTGCGCATGGATTTTCGGCAAAAGGAGCAATCAGGATTCATGGCATTTGGCCTGGTGCAACTCGGCGATACCACTGCCAGCCTGCGCGATGTTGACCGGACTTACCAGATTGTCGAATGGCTCTCCAATTGGTATTGGACTTCAGCCCTAACCACGACTCACAACAAGCATAACCTCTTTAACATGGATATCTCCGGTGGTATGCCCAATCTTGTTGCCAGGATGCTGGTAGATTCGCAGCCGGACGTCATCGATCTTTTGCCTACCCTTCCGCCGCAATGGCCCAATGGAACAATCACTGGCATACGCGCTCGGGGTGGTTTTGAAGTCGATGTCACCTGGAAAGGCGGTAAGCTGACAAGTGCCGCTATACGCAGTGTTGGCGGCACCAGCACCAGCGTAAGTTATGGCTCAAAGACGATTAAGATTAAGCTGAGACCGGGCCAGAACCTGCAATTGAATGGCGAACTAAGAGAGAATTCAAAGGACTGATCGCCTTGAAGGAGCTGCACCCGTTTACTCTGGCGAAGGCACTTTCTTACTTTGCAAAGGCCCATCGACTTTAGTACCCCCGGTCTGGATGCTGCGGGAATCAATGTGCTGGAATAATGACTACGCTAACGCCTTTTGGCTGATCAACGTGAATGAATAAGGTCAAGGCTGCAGCGAAGAAATACAGCGCTGCGTAACAGATTACAACCGCACGCGTTCCACCCCAAGGCAACAATGCGGTCGCCAGCGCCGGCCCACAGAAGTTTGCGAGGCCTCCGCCCAGATTCTGAACAGAGACAGCAGCCCCCTTGTGAGAAGGAGCCATCATTGGGAAAATCGCACCCATCGGTACGAAGGAAGTAATAGTAAAGGCAAAAAGGAGCGCCCCTAAGACAGCTACGGGCGTGCTAGCGCCGAACCGCAACGGCAAATAGTAGAAGAGGAGCGTGGCTGTCCCACAACCTACAAACCCGACCCAACGCATTTGCCTCATCCACCCGATGCGGTCTCCAATGATTCCCCAAAGTATGTTCGTGAGCGGTTGAACCAGGAAGAAAGTTCCCCATATACGTATCCACTGCGGGGTTGAGAACCCGACAGCCGAGGACGTGTAGAAGATCGGCATAATTACCGGGAAGCCGAAAAGCGACAGATTACAGATAACTCTGGTGATCAGAGCGAGTCCGATATTTCGGTTCTCGAAAATCAGTGTGATCCCCTTGCTGAGTTCCCCAATCTTGCTGCGACTCGCAGATGTGTTGGTAACGATGATCGGCGGGCTGCGCATGAAGTAGAAGATGATGCCCCCCGCAAGAACCCAGCCCATTGACATCCAGAGAGTTGGGAGAAAACCAATCAGCGGAATCGTGATCGATGGAAGATACGAGCCAATGATCCCGTATCCGATCGTGAACATGCTCCAGATCCAGCCAATGGCAGAAGCCAGGCGCGCTGGTGGAGCCGTCTGCACAACCCAGACGAAGAATCCGTAGAAAAAGAGGGGATAGGCAAAGCCGCGCATTCCATAGAAAATCAACGTGAAAGGAAGGCTCAAATGCACCAGTCCGAATTGGAGGAATAGGGCATGAAAGAACAGCCACCAAACAATGCCCACGAGCATAACCCTGCGTGGTGAAAACATTTCGGCCAGGACGCCTGAAATCCACGCCGAGATGGCCGCGGTCAATCCGTACACAGTGAAAACAAGTGATGCGTTCTGAACTGAAAAGCCCAGATTCACCAGGTACTTTGAGAGGAATGCCTGCTCAATACCGTCGCCCGTCATGCAGAAAATGACGGCGATGTAGCCCGCGACCAAGGCAACCGGCATGCCAAAGAAAACCCGGTCCTGCGACTTATCTGCGCGCACTAAGACTCTCCTTGCAAGAGCATAGTTTGTTTGGGGAGTCGTCCGACACCTAGGCCTATTCGAGATCGATTTGCAGCTTGATGTCGGACGGACGGGCCTCTGCCGCTCTCTCAAAGGCAGCAACACCGTCTTCGAATTTGAAGGTATCCGATACCAGAGGCTTCAGGTTGATTTTACCCGACGCGATCAGAGCAACTGCCTTGTCATAAACGTTGGCATAACGAAAGATCGTATAAATTGTCACTTCCTTGGCCTGTGCGCTCACAACATCGAAGAGCACCGGCTCCACCGGCATGCCAACAAGAACAATTCGCCCACCCGGCGCCACGTAGTCAAGGAGATTGTCAAACGCCCTCGGGCTACCTGAACATTCGAGCACAACGTCGGCGCCCCATTTATCAGTCAGTTCTGCAACTCTTTCTTTCAATGACACTTCTCGGACATTGACCGGGATCATGCCTTCGTATTGACTAATAATCTTGAGCTTTTCAGCCGACAGGTCGGCGATAATCACGCGTGCCGCTCCACCAGCGAGAACCGCAAGCGCCGTCATGATTCCAATCGTCCCCGCCCCTATGACTACGGCAGTGTCCCCCGGTTTCAGGTGAGCTTTGGTCGCAGCTTGAAGTCCAACGGCGAAGGGCTCAACCATCGCACCCTCGGCAAAGGACACGTTGTCAGGCAGTTTAAAGGTGAATGCCGCAGGATGCACGACTTCTGGAATCAAACAACCGTGGATCGGAGGAGTAGCCCAGAAAGTGACTGCAGGATCGAGGTTATAAATACCTAATCGGGAGGCCTTCGAACTCGCATCTGGAATGCCGGGTTCCATACATACCCTGTCGCCTGGCTTGAGGCTAGATACTTCCGAACCAACAGCCACCACTGTACCCGCAGCCTCATGACCCAGAATCATCGGCTCTTCGACAACAAATGGTCCAATTCTTCCATGCGTGTAGTAATGCACATCACTGCCGCAGATTCCGACGCGCGCCACCTTGACCCGCACATCCTTCGGCCCCATTTCCTGGTGAACATCAATGGCTCTCAACGAGATTTCATGTATACGTTCCAGCACGAGTGCATTCATGGCGATTCCTCCCACGCTGGCAAATCCTACCCGCCGCAACATACGATTGGCTACTAGCTGGATTTCGCGCGACTGATACTATTTTGCCATATAATGATCTAGCCTGACCGATAACCGTTGATAGGTTTGGAGTTGATAAAGGTGAGAAATCGTATCACTTCCGACGCGGATCACTTCAGAATTGCTGGACTGCTAACCGGCCGTCGATCTGCCCGCGAGATCGTACTCCCTGAGGTGGAAAGCTGGCTGAAGTGGCATCAGCACGACTACCCCAGTAAAATCGCTCGCTGGAATCATCATCCGGAATTTGAGATTCACCTCATTGACCGGGGCGCTGGCAGGGTTATCGTTGGTGACTACGTAGGTGAATTCACTGATGGCCACTTCGCCCTCATTGGGCCGAATATTCCTCATCACTGGATCAGCAGCGTGCCGAAAGGCACAAAACTCACTAACCGGGACACAGTTCTACAGTTCGATGGTGAGTCTCTTTGTAATGCACTCAAATTCCTTCCTGAAATCGCGGAATTAGAGCATCTCTTCACACTCGCCTCGCGGGGGTTGGAGTTTACCGGCGAAACCCGCAGGGCTGCCGCAATCCAATTGATGAATATTGGGGAAGCGCGCGGAATCGAGAGACTAAGTCGACTTTTTGCCCTTTTCTCGCTGCTTGCGCGCGCACCCAAATCAGAGTCCAGTCCACTTGCGAGCGAATGGTTCAGCCGGCACCTTGATGCGTCCGCTGCTCCCATTGTCGATCGCATTCTCAAATACATTATGGCCAATCTTGATGGTCAGGTTCGGATGTCCGCTGCTGCCCGAATTGCAGGCATGTCGGAACCAACATTCTCAAAGTTCTTTAAGAGAGTCTCAGGACGCGGATTTGTCGAGATGGTTCGCACCATGCGGATTGTTCACGCCTGTCGCCTTCTCCGGCAAACGACCCAACAGGTTTCAGACATATGTTTCGAGGTGGGTTTTCGCAATTTGGCAAACTTTAATCGACAGTTTCTGAAAGAGATGAAGATGAATCCGAGTGCTTACCGAAGAACACACACTCCGGCGTGATGTTATAAATTGCTATAACTTTTGATCAGGACAAAACTGCGTGGTATTACTCTTGACTATTATCAGTCTCTCTAACAATGCCGCTGATATAATTTAGGGGTAACTTCACCAATAGGTAATACGATGAACGATCAGCAGTGGAACACCCTCGTCTCTGTGGTTCGTGGAGATGCCATCCGCCCCCTCCCCACAGCTTTCATCATCGATAGCCCATGGCTCCCCCGTTGGGCGGGCCACACTATCTTGGATTACTTCACCGACGAACGCACTTTCCTAAACGATAACTTCAATGCCATTCACACTTTCCCGGAAACGATATTTCTACCGGGCTTTTGGTCTGAATACGGAATGTGTGCGGAACCCTCCGCCTTCGGTTCTGTCTCTGTTTGGGGCGAGGATGAATTTCCCTTTGCCCGAAAAGTGCTTCTCTCGCCGTCCGAGGTGGAACGTCTCGAGGTACCAGATCCTCGCAAGCATGGATTGCTTCCTTTTGTGATCAAGCGACTCCAGCACTTGCAACCGGAGATCGAGGCGGCTGGCCACAAGATTCGCTTTGCGGTGGCCCGCGGCCCGCTCAATATCGCCTCGTTCTTGATGGGTACACCGGAGTTTATGGAGGCCATCAAGACCGAGCCGGAGTCGATGCATCGCCTGCTGGGTATTGTCACAGATTTCCTGGTGGATTGGATAGCATATCAGCGCGAGGTTTTCCCATCGATTGACGGTATCTTCTTGCTCGACGATATCGTCGGATTCGTGAGCCGCCGCGATTTTGAAAAATTCGGCTTGCCTTATTTGAAGCGTGCCTTCACCGCGGACGTGGCCATCAAGTTCTTCCACAACGACGCCCCCTGCAAGGCCAGTGCGCCTTTGCTGGAGGAGGCAGGAATCAATCTACTCAATTTTGGAATTCAGCATACAGTCGAGGAGATGAAGACCTGGACGAACAACCGCATTACGCTGATGGGAAACATTCCTCCGCGTGACGTCCTTGCCGGGGGGACGCCGGCAGACGTGAGGCGCGCAGTCAAGGAGATGCTAGGCGCTATCGATGACAGGACGCGCTTGATTGTTTCGTGCGGAGGGGGGATGCCTCCTAATGTAGAAACGGAGAACATCAAAGCATTGGTCTCCACCGTGGAAGAGATGACGCGATAGCATGCGGGCAATCAGGGTCGGTAAGGTGCGGGCCACTCAATACCGTCACTTCTCCGGCATTTGCGCGACTCTCAATGGCTATCAGATTCTATGCCGATATTGCATCCTCGATCATTTGCATACGTGAGTACCAAGCCACTTACTCACACGCTCCCGCTGCTTCTCCAGTTGCTCACTGCTTAGCCCCGTGGCGGCGTTATCCATGGCCTGACCAATGGTTGCCTGGTTCTTTGTATCTTGGGTGCAAGAGTTCGCCAGGCTCAATAAATAATATGCCATTTCAAGATCCTGAGTTACTCCTTGACCTGACAGGTACATCACACCCAAAACAAATTGAGCGTTCGAAAATCCTTGCTCTGCAGCCTTGAGATACCATCCTGCTGCCTTTGCAGGGTCCTGCTCCACTCCTTGTCCCATGCCGTACATAACGCCGAGATAGTACTGCGCTTGAGCGCTCCCCTGTTCCGCTGCCTTGCTCAGCCAATCGCTTGCCTGGACATCATCCCGGTCCAATCCCTGGCCGGAGTGATACATGACACCAAGAATCAACTGTGCGTTCGCGGATCCTTGTTCCGCAGCCTTGCGATACCAAACAGCGGCTTCAAGAAAGCTCTGTTGCACGCCCTCTCCCCTGGCATACATTGCGCCGAGTTGATCCTGGGCAGCAACTACACCATGATCGGCTGCCTTTCGAAACAGCTCTGACGCTTGTACAAGATCCTGAGGCACTCCCTGTCCATGTACATAGATCTCACCAAGGTGATATTGAGCTTCAGCTTCTCCCTGATCCGCGGCCTTACGAAGCCATTCTATAGCCTGGGAATAATCTTGCGGCACTCCCTTGCCATCGCGATACATCAACCCGAGCGACGTTTGGGCATTCGCAAATCCCTGCTCTGCGGCTCTCCGATGCCAGGTGGCCGCTATTGCGTAGTCTCTCGGAACTCCAAGTCCATCCCCATACATCCCGGCCAAATAATACTGAGCCGGGGCATAGCCGCGGTCCGCAGCTTCACTGAACAGATTAAGCGCTTGGACATAGTCTTGCGGCACGCCCCGTCCGTCTCGAAACATAAGTCCTAGATAGGAGTGCGCACGGGCATCCCCGCGAGAAGACGGATTAATCTCGTTCGCATGCTTGAAATGTACGGCTGCTTGATCGAAGTCTCCCTGCATGTAAAGCGCAACAGCTAGCCCATTTTGTGCGCGAGCGTCATCTGGCTGCATCGATGCGGCTCTTTGCCATTCGGCTAGGGCAGCGGGATTCTCTCCCTTCTCCAGGAGTGTGGATGCATGATCAATAACTCGGTAGAAATCGGCCGCAGGAACATTGATTTCCCGAAGCCCATCAGAAGCAATATTGACAAATTCCGGAATGTTCACGGCGCGGTTCGACGCGGTTGAACCTTCAACATAGATAGCAGGACTGTCATGGCCTTGCTCATCAATGTGCGTCAGAAACATCTGCGTATAGGGCGAACGGCTCTTGGAAGAGAAGACCAGCCAACGGCCGTTCGGAGAGAAGCTGTGCCAGGAGTTCATGAGAGATGTATTACAGCGCATGCGGCGAGCGACCCCACCATCTGCAGGGACGATGTAAAGCTGGCTATCCGGCCTCATCAATTGACCATTACGGCACTTGACGAAAACAATCCAGCGACCGTCAGGTGAAACCTTGGGAAAATTGTTGCTCATGCCGTTCTGTGAAGCGCCCTCAATGCGCTCAGGCGTACCGCCTCTGCCACCGTTGAACGGGACCCGGTAGAGATCGTACTGTATTTGCGTTTCATTCTCATCATTCGCATGGAGCGCATGTTTCTGCCCTTCCGTGAAAGGATCCCTGGCCACGGCGCGGGCAAAAACAACATACTTTCCATCAGGACTCCACACTCCGTCAGTCTGGACATAATTGGGATCGTCGGCTCCGGGAAGTGGTTGCCGGCGCCCGGCGGCTCTGTCGTACCATGTGATAATTCCGCGGGTCGGATAGAACACCTGCAGAAAGCGATAGTCCTTGAAATTAGTAACGTAGTAAGTGCTGGGCAAATCGTTTTGAGGACCGGCAAATGTAGTCAGTACATATCGCCCGTCGGGGGACACTTGCGACATAAAACCTACTCGCGATTTCCCGACAATTTGATCGGTGTTCCAAGCCACAACGTCTTCGTTACGGATTGTTGTTTGCGGGCGAACAGGAACAATCGCATACAAACCTTTGTCGTTTTGTGGGCCGTCAACATCCATTCCCATAGTTTTGCCGTCGCCAGAGAAGGAGTGGCAGTTTGCGCAGGTGGGCATGTCATGCAGAACCACACGGCTTTGAGACTGACCAATATCGCGAAGACGCCAGTTGATAAGATGAATCGCATCCTGGGCCAGAGGCTGAACCACGCCCTTCTCCCCCGTTGAAGGCATCAATGGAACATCTCGGTAAAAGATGGGCGCACCTACCGGGTCTTTTGAAGTACTCAAAGTTACGCGGCCCAGGGAGACTGGACTGCCCGTCGTATCGCCCTTGTAACCCGTTATCACAATGGTTGCGGCTTCTTCAACCGAATGACGTTTGATTGAAGCCCAGGTCTCAGCGTCCGGTATCCATGTATGAGCGGCAGCCTGTTGTGGAGTAAGTGTGGGCGGCTCGTTGCTATCGGATACGCAGCGCGGATCAATCTCTCCAATGCGCATACGATCGCCTGCCGAAATCGCATGAACGGGTTCGGAGCCATCTGCAAAAGTGATGTCAATGTGCCATTTGGTAGCCGACTGAATCGAATCTCGCCAGAAGAATGTGGGCGGCGTAATCTCGGGAGGAAAGATTGACTCGTCCTCTGGATAATCAACCGTAATCGATGGTGCATCGGTACCCGGTTGGTATGAGACTCCACTTGTGGGTAATTGAGCCTGTGATTCGGCTGCCCATGCCTGCTGAACTCTCAACCCAAGTTGGAGAGATCTGAAGCAATGGCCTGCCACGACTGCAATCAGCGGCACACTCAATCCGAGCAGCAGAAAGGTGACACGCGGAAGACTGTTCGTCCTTCGGTTGTGCATGTGCTTTCCCTCCCAAGGCGGGCGTAAAGCCCGATGCAATGCCCAATCGAACTAAAACTAACAGGCGCCTTTGTCGACGAATCGTGACTTCTAACACATCATCTTAACGTGCAGCGATGATTCTCGCAATCCACGAATTGCGCTTTGCGAGCGGACAGATAACCTGTCCGCTCAATTGCCGTAACGCTTAGGAAAGTCCGGTAACAAACCTACCCCGCTCAGATCAGGATTCTTAAACCCAAGCGCTATTGCCGGCGATTGGGCCTTGACCCGATAGTCTCCTCTTTTCTCATCTTCAAACATGGGATCTGCAAAAAGTGAGTGCTTGTCGTAACCCTGCGCTTGCCATTGCTCCAAAGAATACCGCGTTGCCTTCATTTCTCGGAGATTGAAATCGGCGGCGAACTGCCCACCCTCAGCGAAGAACAAGTTGTAGTCCATCTCTTCTATAAAAGGCACCTGTGCTGGTGCTCCACTAACTTTGTAAAAACCACCAGACTTGTCAGCGGACTTTCCACTAATCACAATAATATTTCGATTGAAGCGATTGTGGTTGTATTCATAGTTATTCCAGAAGACCGGAGGGTTGCTTGGATTGACAAATATGTTGTTTTCCACGGTGCGATAGTCACCAGGACTCTGCGTAATGCTCAAGCCGACGCAGAGATTATCGTGGATGTGATAATGAGATGAGCCATCATCGAAATCCAAACCATGCATGCTCTTTGATGGATCTTCATGGAAATAATTGTTCCTGATCTCTGTGATATACCCGTCCTCTTCGGGATAGTAGAAGACGTAGTTCTTCTCATCTTCGTGATAACCCGACGCGTGCGAAAACTGCCCGTGATTCTGCTCCAGGCAATAGAACCGCCCCCTTCCCCATGAATTGAAGGGGCCGTGGTCGGTGGTCTCGCGGACTGTATCGTAAATTTCGTTGAACTCGATGATGTGTCCGCCGCCCCATCCGTCATTAACGCAGATGCCTGCCCGAGGCAAACTGTAGATCAGGTTGTGGCTAATCGTGTTCCTCAAGGTAACCGACATGAAGACTCCGGCAATCTGTTTGCCGAACACGCCGCAGTCGTGAATCAGATTATTGGAGATCACATTTTCGGTAGGTACCGGATGATTTGTACCCTGAACCATGCTCTCGGACCCGACAAGGCAAACGGCGCTGTCGCCTGCTTCTGTCAACTTGTTGCCATAGACCTTTACATGCCGGTTGTGATTGTTGATAAACACGCCGTTGCCACCGACGGCATCGAAGTAGCACATCTCTACGCTGCACTCTTCTGCACCCTCGAAGAAGACGGCCCCACCCCGATGAATTGTCCAATCTCCCAGCGACGGTGCTTCATACCGTTTGAGAAAAGTGCTCACCGTATGCGCAATTCTGAAGCCTGAAACGTGAACATTCTTGACGGGATCCTGCTGCGAGCCACGGAACTCAATCACACTCTCCAGAGCTGGCACTTCGACTTTGGCACGGTGCAGGTCCACGCCGGGAGCAGGCATGTAATACAGAATTCCTTTGCTCGAATCGAGAAACCACTCTCCAGGTGAATCGAGTTCTTCAAAGACGTTCTCTATATAGAAGCGCGAACGGAAAGTATCCTCTTTGGAATCCTCAGCATAGAGCTGGCTCTTGCCCAATCCTGTAGCCGCTATGCCGAATTCCAGCGCATTCACCTGGAATCCACCCCAGCCCAGTTTCACTACATGGGCATCCCAGTCGATGTCCTTGACCTGCCACTGCAAAGATCCCCAATAGTCCAGTGGGAACATTTGGACCACAGCCAGCTCAGGTCTTAACCACCGCTTCTTGGTGAACGTTGCAGGATCAAAATGAAACTGAGTGGGTGGCCACGGCTCTGCGGCTGAAGCAACGTTGATATAGCCATCGCCCCACACCAAGGGATTCTTGGTGTCGTAGTTTGGATAGCGGGCCCGAATCTGACGCTTGCCGTTTATGAATAACTGTGTAAAAGGCTCCTTTGCACTCTTCTCTTCCGGCAAAGCACACATCATTATGCCGTCCTTGTAAGGCGTCCACCGGCAATCCAGCTTCCGGCCTCCACTTAGGGTCACGTCTTCGCCGGGGTAGGCAGCGTAGGTGATGGGGGAGTCGGGAGTTCCGGAGTCGCCAGGTTCAAAGACGAGAGGTTTATCCAAGTAATATGTGCCTCGGCGTACCCACACTTTTATCGGTTCCCTGGTCTTTCTCTTCAGCAAACGAACCATCTCTTGCGCTTTTGCCAAACTTGCCAATGGCCGTTCTTTTGTCCCAGGGTTTCCGTCACTACCACCTTCAGCAACATAGATGTTCGAAGCGGTTGACAGTTGCAAATGCTCATGGCCGTTGTTGCTTTCAAGGTCCGTCGCCTTACCAGGTGCCGTCGTGCCATTGTCCTGGGAAAGCAATGCTCCGAGAGACGGTGAACTTGCGACAGATCCGAGGGCGGCCAGGTACGAGAGTACAGTGCGTCGAGTGGGGCACATGAGCTTTTGACTTTCTCCTCTTGCGGAATGTTGCAGATCAACGGAGTCAGGCTGAAGAGGTAATGCAATCCGTCAACAGCAGAAAGCGGGGGCCATGCTCCCAGCATGGCCCCCGCTTTCTCTTTGCACTTCCTCAGAAAAAGATCTTCAACGCAAATTGAATCTCTCTTTCCGTTTGAGCCGTTCCCGTGATATGGCCGAAGTTCGAGTCAGTCAAGGTCGTGTCGGGCACTCCCAAGGCCGATTGGTTCAGAGAGTTGAAGAAGTCAGATCGGAATTCAATATCTCGTTTTTCCGACCCAAGCGAGAAGTCCTTTGTTAGTGACAAGTCAAGGTTGGTTACACCTGGTGATCGCAGATCGTTCCTACCCTCATTGCCGAACGTGAATGGAGCCGGCGTAGTGAAGCAAGAAATGTTCAAGTAGGATCGACCCTTGCTGCTGGTATAGGGACTGCAACTCGTCGACTTGTTTCCACGCTCGACGACATTGCCTGTGTTAGGAATGTCTCCGCTGGCATTGGTATTGAACGGCTGACCCGAACGGGCTGTAAAGATCCCGCTGAAGTTCCACTCACCAATGAGTTCATCTGCAAGGCGGTTCGACAGATTCACTGCTTTACCCTTGCCTATCGGAAGCTGATAGACGTAACTGAGACTCAGAATTTGTGGAACATCAAATCCTGCGACGCTCCGATCTTTGCGCAGATGATAGGGATCCTGAATGCTGCATCCCTCTGATCCGAAGAAGCCATCGCAACCGAGATCGATGGTTTTCGAGAATGTGTAGGAACCAAGCACGGTCAAGGCGTTCCTGAGTTTTGTTCTTGCCTTGAATTGGAATGAGTGGTAGTTGGAGTTTGCTACGCTCTTGTCGTAGTAGGTCGGAGTTATGTAAGGGAACGGCTGCCGAGTGCCAAGTGCTGAGATGTTGCCATTGGCATCATAGGTTGTAATTGGTCCCGGACCAGGAGTCAGTGCCGTGTTCCGATAGGACCCTGAGTCAAGCCGGCTACTATGAGAACCGACATAGTCCGCCTCAACCACAGTACCAGCCCCAATCGACTGCTGAACGCCGAAGTTCCATTGGATGGAATATGCGTTCTTGTAATAGGGATCGATCATCCAGTTGACCTGGTTGAATGGTGTAGGCGCCGGAAGGATTTGTGACCCGCTTGATCCGAGGCCAAGAGGATTTGGTCCAGTTGTCGGATCCGGATATGTGCTGTTCAGGTTGTTCTTCAAAAGGAAGTTCGTGTCTGGCCAATTCCCCTGGTAGTTTGTGGCGAGTTGCTGGATTGCTGCCCAATTGTCGAAGAAACGTCCACCTGTGGCCCGTATCACAGTACCTGGCCTTATTTCATACGTGGCACCGAATCTCGGTTGCCAGTTATCCAGCGAGTTATGAATGATGGAACCATTTCCAGACTGCGTCGGCACCACGTTAGCCGGAAGTGAGCCGTCTGGCGTCGGTATGCAAGGTGAGGCGCCGCTCGAACAGGCTGGAGGAGTCCGCGCAAGTATGTACTGACCGGTATCAAGATCGGTATCGCCCACATACTGATTGTTCTTTTCAGGTGAACCGTAAATCGGCCACAGGGTGACGTCATATCGCATACCCACGTTGATCTGTAGCCTACTGTTAACGCGCCACTGATCCTGCAGGTAGAACCCATCTTCCCAGCCACCGTGCGTTGTAATTGCAACGTTGCGGCGATTCACTGCGTTCGGAAGGCCAAGAAGATAGGATGCCAAGCCGTTTCCGCTGGCTGATGTGCTTTCAAGGTTCGAGGTCTGGTAGGACCCATAGTTCTGATTGACAAAGAGAATTGGCTGATTGTTGTTGTTGGTATTAATATCAATGCCGGCCTGGAAGGTGTGCTTGCCCTTTACGAGCGTGGCATCAACCGCGCCCTCGTAGATACTTGCAATTTGATTGCCTTGGTATACGCCTTCGGGCAGGCCTAGATAGCCGCTGATATTTTGCCCTGGGTTAAAGACTCTTCCACCCTGGTAGCCAGTCGTATACAGGGAATTGAATCCGCCTGTCTGCCATGCGTTCGTCAGACTGCTGGGGAAGATGTTCTGTGTCAAGGCCCAGGATTCCGTTCTGCCAAAACGTCCGGTGATGACCTTGGTGCCGTTTGAGGAGGACCATGTTACAGAGCCGCCATAGTTATCGCCCTTTTGCGTGTTCGAACCCGTGACAGCGGGAATGCCTGTCGCGCTTGTAGACGGCTCTTTGAACTGCGCAAAACGGAACCATGCCGTAAGCTGGTTTGTGAATTGCTCGTCTGCCCGCAGTGAATAGCTGTCGTTGTTTGTGCGATTTGGTGTTGAGTCCGTAAAGTTGAATCCGTTTACTGCGCCGGTTGTAACCTTCGGGTAAAAGAGCTGGGCGTACTTTACAAGATCCTGGTTGATCTCCGAAGGAGTGATCTTGTTGTCCAGGTAAGCATCCCGCAGATACTGACCGGGATGGTTGGGGTCAGGACGAGTCGAGTACGGGTCATAAATAGGAGTTGTGTATGCGCTGAAGTCACCACCCAATTCAGCTACGGTCGGCACAATACTCCTATACTCCGCCGAGCGGATGGCTCGGAATCCTTCATAGGCAAAGAAGAAGAACGTCTTTGGCGCCTTGCCTCTCCTCAGGAAACCCGGGAACAGAGGACCACCGCCAGCAGCACCGAACTGGTTCTGCTTGTAGGGTGTGACCGATGTGTTGAAGGTGTTCTTGGCATCCAGTGCGCTGTTTCTGAGGAACTCCCAGACATCGCCATGGTACTGCGAGGTGCCGCCCTTGGTGACGACGTTGATGATGCCTCCAAGGGATCCCCCGAAAGCTGAGCTGTCGTTGTGGGATTGCACCTTGAATTCCTGAATGTCATCAATAATTGGCGCTACGGCATAGTTCCCAATGAATCCATAATCCGAGAAACCATCCAGGAGGAACATGTTGCTTCGGTTCGTCTGACCATTGACAGATGGGAAAGTGAAAGCGCCGATAGCGTTGCCTGCAAAACCGCCGCCACCACCGCCATTTTGTCCTGTGCTGACCGGGGAGACTCCAGGTGTCAATGCTAGCAACTGCGTAAAGTTGCGGCCGTTGAGCGGTAGATTGGTGACCTCTTGAGTCTGGATGGCTGTACCAAGTTCTGTCGTCGTAGTGTCAAGGCTGACGGCAGATGCTTCTACATCTACCTGTACAGTGGCTGCACCGATGACGAGTTTGACGTCCTGCGTAAGTGTCTGATCGACAGATAGAAGGAACCCGGGTGTCGACGAGGTTTCGAACCCTTGCTTTTTAACCTGCAAGGAGTAACGTCCAGGCTTCAAGGCCACAAAAACGTATCGGCCCTCGCCATTTGTTGTGGCATTTTGCTCGACTGCTGTATCGAGGTTTTTCAATGTGACCTTGGCATCTGGCACTGCCAATCCCGAAGGATCTAGAACGCTGCCGTTCATCGCTCCAGTGGCGCCCTGGCCGAGCGCACTGGGGGGACGGATAAGCAGCGTGGCAAGAGCCACGGCCAACGCTATGAATATGCCCTTTCGCAGGTTCATACTCCTTGTCTTTCCAACACTTCTATTCGCCATCAAAATCCTCCTGAAACTCATGCAAATCCTTGTGTTCTAAAGAAGTTGCTCTACCGGATCCATGCTCCGAGTCGGACACCCGTTTGAGCGTTGCCCACTAAGGGTTTTTCCAAGGCTCACCGTAGAAGGGCTTGAATGGTTCATCCATTCAATTGCAACTTCTTATAAACAAATCGAGGCACCTTTGTCAACGAGTTTTTTGAGCTCTTTTAGCAATTCCCCTATCTAATTGATTATTATTGCCTTATTGTTGGTCTGCCGCGGGCTATAGTTTCGATTTATGACAAGGCGGCTGGCGATGGGTGCCAGCTTCTACATAGTCGATGGTTCAGTCATTGTCATCGGGTGTCCGCTTTACACTCTTTGCGGCACTAAGATATCGTTATTTGCATCTGGAGTAGACCCTGGCATGATTGCCGGAATTAAGAACGCCCTGTTGCTCCTCCCCATTCTGCTTTGTTCGGCAGTTGCGTCAAGCCTGTTGGCGCAGACTCCCTCTGCTTGCACGGTTCCTCCGCAATTGCTAACCAAAGCCGCACCGGGGTCCTTCGTCGCGTTAAGTAATCAAGGAGCCTGGTTCGCCGAAAAGCATCTATGGAACTGTGCCGACGATGCGCTGGCCAGAGCTCTAAAACTAGCGCCGGACTCCTGGAAGACTCTCTATGACCTCGGCGCTGTCGAAGTAAACGAAAAGAAATACCCGTCGGCAATCTCTCATTTACAAAAAGCGAGTGAACTCAAGCCGGACTCCACTATCGTGCGCAGAGCGCTGGCTACGGCAACTCGCAACTCCGGAGACCTCTCCGGCGCAGAAGTTCAATTTCGTAAACTTGTTGATCTCAACCCGCAATCGGCGCAGGCGTTGGATGATCTGGCCTCGCTGCTCGCTGCCGAGAAGTTGTATTCTGCCGCTATCCGTTATTGGGATCAGGCGCTCAACCTGGAACCCGCGAACGCGGACATCGTGATCTCCAGGGCTGAGGCGCTCAATACAAATGGAAGTCCGGCAGAGGCCATCAAATCCCTGCAGGAATTTGAAAAGAAGTACCCAGCGGCACCTGGAATCCACTTCAGTCTTGGAACAGTGTTCGGACTCGAAAAGAGGTTCACTGAGGCTGCAAGTGAGTTTCGACTCGCCCGTCAGCAAGACCCACATGACACGGCAACACTGCTAAGTCTCGCCCGATGCCTCGATTCTCAAGGGGAATACGCGGAGGTTCTCCCTCTCCTCATACCATTTGTGAAGACTCTCCCCGCCAATGCTGATGCACATTCACTCCTCGGCTTCGCCTACAGAGGGCTTGAGCAATACGAACCGGCAGAAAAGCAACTTCGAATTGCAGTAGCTTCCCGACCCGATGATGGAGATATTCAATTCGCACTTGGTGTAACACTCTTGCACACAGGAAAAAACAAGGAGGCTGTTTCTCATCTTCAACGGGCAATCGACTTGCAACCTTCGGCGGAGGCGCCCCGTCTCCAAATGGCCCTCGCTCTCAAGGCGCTGAATGACCAGCAACGGTCACAGGCCATGTATCAGCAGGTACGACAGACAGAGCACACAAATCTGGTCGGCAATCAATTTGCGATTTCTGGAAAGCGGGCAAATGATCTACTTCAAGCGGGCCACGCTGATAAGGCCGAAGTGCTTTATCGGCAGATGCTTCAAATGGTCCCAGGCGATGCCCACACATACTATAATCTGGCCCTTGCATTGGGGATACAAAAGAAGTACTCAGATGAGAGAGACGCTCTTGAAGCTGCCGTAAAAATGGATCCCGAATTCGCCCAAGCCAGATGCGCGCTCGGTTCGCAGTACCTTTCGGAAGGGCGCTTGGACGACGCCCTGCTTCAACTAAAGAAATCACTTGAACTTGATCCCCAGATTTCCGAGGCACAAGTAAACCTGGCTGCAATCTACGAGAGGCAAGGCCGAACTGCGGACGCAGAAGCCCTATTGCGGCGGGCGGTAGACGGAAACCCGAATGTCGCAGTCTTGCATTTGAATCTTGGGTTGATTCTGGCAGAAAAAGGAAACTTCGCTGAGGCTCGGACACAAATTCAAAAAGCAATCGAGCTTGACCCTCACAGCACGGATTCAATGACTGCGCTTGCCAAAATTTATGCTCGCGAAGGAAATGTCGAGCAGTCCATTGCCCTGTTTCGTCGGGTCCTTGCATTGGAGCCAGAGAACTACATCAGCCATCTCAATCTTGGCATCGCATTAGCCGACCATCTCGAAATTGATGCTGCCCTGGAGCAATTCCAAGAAGCGGTAAAGCTCAACCCGCGGTCCGCGGCTTCACACTATAATTTGGGTCGATTGCTGCTTGACGAGCGCAAATCCTCAGAGGCCGGTCCCGAACTACAGACCGCATGCAGCCTGGACCCGACCCTCAGCGATGCGTTCTATTTGCTCGCAGTGGCAGAGAGGCAATCCGGGAATATTGGCCACTCGCTTGAAATGGTGCAAAGGAGCATTCAACTTGCTCCAGAACAACCCAGGGCTCTCTACCTTCTGGGGCAGGACTTCTCGTCAATGAGTCGTGATGATGAAGCGATCGCAGCCTGGAAACGTGCGGTGCAGATTGACCCCAAGAGCACAGAGGTTCTTTACAAGCTCTCTCAGGTTCTTCGGGAGAGGAACCCCTCGGAAGCGTCGCAATATGCTGGCCTTCTTAAGGCCAGGCTAGCTGAAAAGCAGGCCACCAGCGAAGCAGACACTATGGGAAACCTTGCCTTGGCGGCGGCGGAACGTCACGAATACGCGCAGGCCATTGAGCAGTTGCACAAGGCGCTTCAGGTCTGCGGTGATTGCAAAGAGAAAGGACTTCTCAAGAAAGATCTGGGGCTGGTTGAGGCCCGGTCTGGGAATGTGAATGCTGCCGCAATCACTCTTCGCGAAGCTGCAATTCTCATCCCATCTGACGCTGATATCAATACGGCTCTCCTAATCGTCACGCAGCAACTGGCAGGAAAAAAATGATAGTTGTCTTTCATCCGAGGCAGCAACAGGCTAGATCTTCTTTTCTCCCTCGCCTGCAGAATCCCTCTTTGTGGATTGTTTTGTCATTCTCCCTATTGATGTTCAGATCTGCTGGACTCTGCGCAGACCGCTGTGATGAACTCCGCAACAAATTCGACACTGGTCTTTCAACTCCTGACTCGACACCTAAGCCTGACTTGGGATCCTGGCTCATAACCAACGGAGAGTATAAATGCGCACTGAGAGTTTCCCTTCAGGCCATCCAGCTGAACAACTCTTCATGGATGGCGAACTATAACGCCGGCCGGGCATCTCTCCATCTCGGAGACCTTGACGGAGCCTCCCAATACCTGGCTGATGCCATCAGGATTGCGCCAAGACAAGTGCCTCCGCGATTGGAACTTGCTGCCCTTCAACAGCTATTGAAGCAGGATGATCGAGCGGAGCAGACCTATCGGTCTGGACTGGCTGTTATCCCTGATCAACCTGACATCCTGAATCGGTTAGCAGACCTCCTTGCAAAGGAACACCGCTTTCACAGCGCGATTTCCATTTGGCGTCGCGCTCTGGCCCAACGTCCTACGGACACTTCAATTCAAATGTCAATTGCGGTGGCATATTCTGACGCAGGCGAGCAAGGACAAGCTATCCACGAGCTTGAGCAGATTCTTAAGGACCAACCAACTTTTGAGCCTGCCCTGTACACACTAGGTACGTCCTACGCACGGCAGGAGAACTTTACCCAGGCTGTTTCCGCATTCGAATCTGCACTCAAACTGGATCCAAAAGACGATGTGGCAAAACTATCGCTCGCAAAAGCCCTCGTAACGCTGCTTCGATACGCCGATGCTCATTCATTGCTCATGGATTATGTCAGCACCCACCCGACCGAGGTTGAGGCCCTCTATATGCTTGGGCGTTCCAGTCAGTATTTGGGAAATCTTGATGAAGCAGAGGTGTACTTGAAGAAATCTGCTTCTCTCAACCCCCATTATTACGACGCACAATATAACCTCGGCGTTACCCTGATGGGTGAAGGCAAGACTGATGAGGCCGTAGATATCTTCAAAAAAGCAGCCGCAATAAAGCCCGATTCGGTCGAGCCTCATTTCCAATTATCCAAAGTGTATCGTCGTGCCGGCCAAAAGGAACTGGCAGAGGAAGAGACCAGACTTGCCGATCAGATACACAAAACCGAAGCTGATGCAATAAGGGCAGTCGTTCTGGGTAATCAAGGTAATGCGGCCTTGGCTCAGGGCAACGTAGAAGAAGCTATCAAGAACTATAACGAGGAACTTACAATCGAGCCGAAAAACGCAAAGGTGTTCTACGATCTTTCTCTGGCCTATCGAAAGCGCGGCGATAGATCCGGCGAACTGGACGCTTTGAAGCAAGCCGAAGTCTATGATCCCTCCCTGGCGATAGTTCATAACCAACTGGGGGTCATTTATATGGAGGGACAGGATCAACGCTCCGCTCAAGATGAGTTTTCAAAAGCTCTCTCTATTGAGCCGGAACTGACGGATGCTTTAAATAATCTCGGTGTCCTCCTTGCCAGAATGGGCGACCTTGCAGGGGCTGAAGTCACTATTCGGAGAGCTATTGAAAGTGACAGTTCAGCCCCGCAAGCACACATCAATTTCGGCCTGATTCTGGCTGCTGAAGGGCACTTCGAGCGTGCGCTCCAATCCGAGAATGAGGCCCTGCGTCTATCCCCCGCCAACCCTGCCGCCCTTTCCGCGAAGGCTCAGATCGAGGCGAACCTTCAAGGCAAACCTACACCAAAGCTCCCCTGATCGCACCTCACAGGCAATGAACCTGGTCAAGAATTTCGCTCCCGCTTTGAGTATCCTGACCTCACAGCTTGATTAGAACGGATTCTTGAGTGTGATCTTGTAAACAAAAGCATGCTCGCAAGGCTTCACCTTTGGCGTTGTCACCACGAGAGCTTCTTTCGTGAACTCCCACTTGATCGGTTCGTCGCTTCCCAGCATTTTGATTGATTCAATCTCTGATGGATACAACCCCGGCCACGTCAGGTCCCATTTCTCGCCATCCTTCACCAGACTCTTGAATGACGCCCTATCTCCCGGCCACGTGAGACAAGTGGCATAGAGAAAGTTGTCTCGGCTTGTATACCGAACATCCTGCGGCGTGTAGTGAATGTCATTATCTTCATTGAAGGCGCCACTCTTCTTGAGTTGTGTCGGCCCTTCCGCGGCTACAAACCATGGACTGGTACCGTAGATGGCTTCCCCGTTGATCTGCAGCCATTTCCCCATTGCCAGTAGCCGCTCCTTTGCGGGTTCGGGGATGGTCCCGTCCGGTTTGGGGCCGACGTTCAACAGCAGAAAGCCGTTCTTGCTGACGCGATCCACGAGACCGGTCACTAACTCATCGGCAGTTTTGAATCCGAGACTTGAGACATATCCCCAGCCACTGCCACTGTCGATGGTCGTATCGGTAATCCATTCGTAGTAAGTCATGTTGGCTTCGCGCCCAAGTTCCAGGTCGTCAATCCCAACTCCAGGCGGAAGGTGGTGATCTTTATACGTCACGATCACATCTTTCTGCTGCCTTGAAGCTCTATTGAAGTAATAGGCGAGAAAATCCTGCTTGTATCGCTGCTGCACTAGTCGAAGCCCATAATCGAACCAGACGAGGTCAGGGTCGTACGCATCCACAACCTCAATAAGCTTCCCAAGCCACACGTCAAGAAATGCCTTGTCCGGAAGAGCGCCCTTTTCATGACTCGGCCCATACAAGCCCGAATAGCGAGGATCCGATGCATCGTACCGCTTGTCCCAGGTCGGAAAGTAAAACCAGTGTTCCGCGTGATGAAACGCCGTCAGAAACTTCATTCCTTGCTGCTTGATCGACTTTGATAGCTCCCCAACGACGTTGCGCTTCGGCCCCATCTTCGCGGCGTTCCACTCCGAATACTTTGTATCCCACATGGCAAAGCCATCGTGATGCTCCGCTACCGGACCGGCGAAACGCGCACCAGCATTCTTAAATAGCTCCGCCCACTCGTCGGGATCGAAGCGGCTGGCTGTAAACATGGGAATGAAGTCTTTGTATCCAAATTTCTCCAATGGCCCGTAGGTGGATTCATGGTGCTTTCTTTCATCCGAGTCGGGCTTGTTATAAACGTGATTGGCATACCATGTTGCGTTCTCACCATAAGCGGGGACTGCATAAATTCCCCAATGCGTATAGATACCAAATTTTCCGTCCCGCAGCCATTGAGGCACAGGGATGTTCCTCAGTGAGTTCCAGGAAGGCTTGAAAGGGCTGCTCCCTGGGCCGGCATGAGTATGCTTCTGGTCCAAGGCTATTCCCTGGGGGCTGACCAATGATGCAGCAGAAAGGGCTGCACCTCCTTTAAGCAAATCGCGCCTGTTGAAGTTCATAGCCATCCTTTCTCCTTTGCCGGGTTTGCGCCGGCGTCCCGCTCCTGAAACTCTCAATGCTTGAAGTGACTTCGAGTTGGCTGTTGCCGAGTAATCTCCACTTTCTGTTTCAGTGAAAGTGAGACACTGACTCCGCTGAATCCAAAGTCCAAGCTGATTGGACTAAAACGGCTTCTTGAGAGCGATCTTGTAAACAAAGGCATGATCGCAGGGTTTCACCTTCGGCGTTGTCGCAATCAGAGCTTCTTTGGTGAACTCCCACTTGATAGGTTCGTCGCTTCCCAGCATCTTGATTGACTCAACTTCCGATGGATACAATCCAACCCACCTATCGATGAGTTCGTTGTTAGGAACCAGCTTCGTGAAGAACGCCTTGTCTCCCGGCCAGGTGAGACAAATTGCATAGAGGCAGTTGTCTCGGTATGTATACCTGATATCCTGCGGGGTGTAGCGCAGGTTATTGTCCTCATTAAATGCGCCGCTCTTCTTGAGTTGTGTCGGTCCTTCTCCTGGCACTAGCCAGGGACTGGTGTTGTAGATTGCTTCCCCGTTGACCTGCAGCCATTTACCCATTGCCAAAAGGCGCTCCTTTGCGGGCTCGGGGATGGTCCCGTCCGGCTTGGGGCCAACGTTCAAAAGCAGAAAGCCGTTCTTGCTCACGCGATCAACGAGGCCGGTGACCAACTCATCAGCGGATTTGAATCCGAGGTTTGATACATATCCCCAGCCACTGCCGCTGTCGATCGTCGTATCGGTGATCCATTCGTAATAAGTCATGTTGGCTTCACGTCCAAGCTCCAGGTCATTGATCCCGACGCCCGGTGTAAAGTCATGGCTCTTGTACGTAACAATGACATCTTTTCGCAGTTTGGCCGCACGGTTGAAGTAATAGCTGAGGAAGTCCTCTCTGTATCCCTGTTGAATCACTCGCAGTCCATCGTCGAACCAGACAATATCAGGGTCGTACGCATCCACAACCTCAATAAGCTTCCCAAGCCAAACATCAAGAAACGCCTTGTCCGGGATAGCGTCCTTGTCGTGACTCACTCCATACAGGCCAGAGTATTGAGGATTCGATACATCGTACCGTTTGTCCCAGGTCGGAAAGTAGAACCAATGCTCCGCATGATGGAAGGCCGTCAGAAACTTCATGCCCTGCTGCTTGATTGACTTTGATAGCTCCCCGACAACGTTGCGCTTGGGCCCCATCTTTGCGGCATTCCATGCCGAATACTTCGTATCCCACATGGCAAAGCCATCGTGATGTTCCGCTACCGGACCGGCGAAACGCGCACCGGCATTCTTGAATAACTCCGCCCACTCATCCGGATCGAAGTGGCTGGCTGTGAACATGGGAATGAAGTCTTTGTAACCAAACTTCTCCAGCGGCCCGTAGGTGGCCTCGTGGTGCTTTCTTTCATCGGAGTCAGGGTTGTTGTAAATGTTATGCGCGTACCATGTTGCATTCCTGCTGTAAGCGGGAACAGCGTAGACGCCCCAATGTGTATAGATACCGAACTTGCCCTCCCGCAGCCACTGAGGAACCGTGATGTTTCGCAGTGAGTTCCACGACGGCTGAAACGGTCCGCTCCCGGAAGCGGCATGATTGCGCCTCTGGTCTAGCGCCGTTCCAGCAGGACTGATCAATGAACTGGCTGAGAGGGCGGCGCCCCCCATCAGTAGATCGCGTCTATTGAATTTCATAACCTTTGCCTCTCCCCCGGTAGATTGTGCCGGCGCTCAGCGCCCTGGATTTGAACCGCGCACTGTGAATGCGACCATTGCAGATAGGGTGTCTCTGTCTCAGAGGGTCGACCCGCAATTGCGACATGACTCACATCGCCGTCGAAGGCCTACGGATTGTGATAAACCTCCTGCATTACAGACCACGCATGCTGACCAGCTAAAGGGGTCTGCAGAGGATCTGTCGTGCTTAGCCACTGCTTGTTGCGGGGCTCGGCATCCAGCTTCGCCATGTCGGATTTGAAGTCATCGCCGGTGTACTCGTAGTAGCCGAACAAGTAATACTTTCCATCATCCAGTTGGTGGATATAGATGGAGAAGTTATGCATGTGATACTTGTTAAGCAAGTCTCGAACTCCCGCGTTTGAAGCGGCATGAAGCGCCTCGTAAGCACTAATCTTGTCGGGCTTGATGCCAATTACCATTCCAACCCGCTGAGCTTCGTGTAGAGCAGCTTTCGTCATTGCTATCTCCTCCCCTGGATTTCCTCAATTGTGATTCGCATCCCGTATGGTGGTTTATCCAATGCAAGTTTTAGCGCCGGTCACTTCGGGCATCCCCAATAGTCATTCTTGACAAACCACTGAAGAGTTTGATCGCCGGGCTGCAACCTCCTTGACTCCAGTGTTCCGCCGCCTGGATCAAGGGCCCTGATTATGGCCCTTGATCCAATTCACGTTTCCGCGATAACTCACACGGGCATTCGTCCTACTTTGCAGCCGCATCGACTTTGACCTGAATCTCTCCGCTGGAATTCAATTCCAAAAAGATCACAAGGCAGTCCCCTTCCAACCGATGCGAGTACCCGATGCGAACAGGAACTTCGGACTTTGCCCCCTTGTTCCCAACAGTCACCTTGGCTGGGCCACTCCAGTTCTCGACTACGAATGCAGGGTTCACGAGAGGGCTAGACGCGCTGCCAGCAAGCTTCAGCGTCAGTGGACCCGCTTTGGCACTTGCGTTGCGATGAACGATGAAGGCCCGTTGCGCAGGATCGTACTCTGCGCCGCTGGCATCCCCTTCAGCAACGCTTATCATGGCAGGCGAAAGCCAGGACTTTGCAAGCGGCAGTAACTGCTGCGGGGGCAAAGAAGTCAGTCCGCTCAGCAGGAGTTTGGTTTCCGTCTGGTCGTTCTTCTGGTACGCATCCCAATAGATATGTGAGAGGGACGTATGCGCTGCACGATCCGCTGCAACCGCAGGACGGCCACTTGAAGCAATCTGCGCGACTGGCCAGTGATTCCACCACTCGAACATTGAATAGCTCTTCTCGCCATTGTATGAATCGAAGTGATTACCCCTGGGCCAGACAATCTGGAAAGGCTTCTCTGTCGACTTGAGATTGACAATCTGGATGTTTGCACCCGCGGGAAGATCCACAGTGCTCGGCCCTTTTGGATAGTCAAACGAGTCGTCGGACTTCGGACTCCAATGGTAGGTATGCATGTCTCCGCTCATATTGAGCAGCGTTAGCGCATCGGGTTCGATGTTATCTTCGGGCCTTTGTCCGGGGCCGTTGATGATGATAGTCTCCTGCCACTCGTGGCCCGCGGGTTCCTTCGGGTCGAGATCCGAACTCCAAAGCACCTGCTTCCTTACTGCGACCCCGTCTGGGTAAACGTACCAATACTCATCGGCCCAATCGAACCAACCCGTCTCTGGATCCGCAAACGCACCCTTGTAATTGCGAGTCTCCGCAAGAGCATATCTCCAATGAACCACGGCTCTGGCTGGGTTTGATTCAAGAATGTTCACGCGAGAATATCGGCTCTGCTTGTCAGACATCGGCTCGCAGTCTTCGCCGTCAACACACTTAGGTCCCCACGCCTCAAGAAATTCGTCGGTGTACCACTTGCCGTTTCCTGTTACCCAAGCAGGCACAAAGTTAGTTCCCTGCCAAAACACCAGGCGCATTGGCGACTGCTCAAACCGCACCACGACGTCGGAGTCGGGTCCAAACCGTCTCGGGCGATCCCATGTTGGCGTGAACTTGAGAGTTGCATAAAATGCTCCGAAAGGTCCCGCTCCTGCTGCTCCCGAAGGCATAACCGCATAGGGGATTACGTCTCCGCCAGGGAACTTCGTCTCGACAAAAGAAGTCTTCTCTTCGTTCGCAGAGATTCCGTGATTCACAATCCTCACTTCATCAAGGTATCCGTCGAGGGAATACTTGACGGGATCCTGAGGGTGGATCAGCCACGACGGAAATGGAAGTTGCGCAACCCTGACCCGGCCTACATAAAGATCTGCGTTTTCGGCCGGTACAAATGGGCCATTGGTCTGGAGGGTAGCTTCCGCCTCGCCATTGATGTAAATGGTCATTCCGGTCTTGCTGTCAAAGGTAGCTGTTACGTGCATCCACTTCTTCAGCGGTAGCTTCTTCTGCGAAGTTGCCTGCTCCCATACTCCATTTACAGAAACGTCAAATCCAACGTGCCCAAATGCATCGATGCCAAAAAAATAGCCCACCTGATTATCAGCACTCTGGTCTACGAGCGGAACCCAATTCCATGGGTAATTATTCAGTGCCACCCAGGCAGACAGGCTGAACGTGTTTCCAAGGGTTGGCACATCCTTGGCGGCCCGGACAATCCGCGTCGAATAGCCGTCAAACTCAAGCGCCTGCCCGGATACTCCCGGCACCCGGCTCCAGAACCCCGCTACCTGATCGTCTACATTCCCGGTCGAATCGT
>Ga0364886_10076_pt3 | contig 28141 bp, 19 predicted proteins | sample ExccelJu500001D3_4_FD_206926 | JGI IMG/M metagenome (GOLD analysis project Ga0364886, IMG submission 206926) | Enriched cells from Trout Bog Lake Hypolimnion, Wisconsin, USA - BchlTB.July23.5000.01.D3 | ecosystem: Environmental > Aquatic > Freshwater > Lake > Hypolimnion/Profundal zone | place... | reverse complement strand
TAACGAACATGAAATCGCCAAAGCCAGGGCGATGGCGACTGAATTAAATATGGATTTTTATGTAAAACTATCCTGGGATAATTTATATGGTTCCACTTTTTCGCCTATATCAAACCCGGATTTGATCAGGCGCGAAACAAGTTATGGTGTCGCCAGTCGTGCAGAGTATCAGGAAAAGTATGGCAAGAATTTTGTGGCTGCAACCTGTCATCAGCTCTGGCTTTCACCACAAATTAATTATGACGGAAAATTGCTGGGCTGTTGTATTAACCATTGGGGAGATTTTGGGAATGTATTTATTGATGGCTTGGATAATTGTCTGAATAGTCCCTTGCTGAACAAAACCAAAGCCATGCTGCTTGGAAAAGCAGAACCATTTGCAGAAAGTCCCTGTATAAATTGCGCCATATTTCTTGATATGCAAAATAATCATTCATGGGTTAAGTCTGAAGATGTACAGGGATACTATTTGCCAAGCCGTCATGTAAACAGGATAACCAGCAAGCTAAGATCCGTTTTTAATCGCTTTTTATGATTTAACAGGGTTGTAATGAAATTAATTGCCGTCTATACCCCAAGTCACAAAGTTCTTTTGGATGATTGGTTTTTGCCAGGTTTACAAGATGATTTTGATGTGATATTGCACAAAAGCGAAATCATTGGTAGTGGCGCTTATATGCAAAAGGATTGGAGTGATGCTGTATTGTTTAAGTGCGATGCCATTATTGATGCAATAACAAAAAACTGGGGTGAAGTTTTTGTTTACTCGGATGTCGATATCGAGTTTTTTGCTTCCATGAAAAATATTATTCTCAACGCCATGCAGGATAAGGATATTGTTTGTCAACTGGATAGTCCTAACGGTGTATTATGTACCGGATTTTTTGCAGCAAAAGCTAATGAGCAAACTTTGGCGCTCTGGCAGGATGTACGGAAAGCCATATTGATTGAACACCGTGATCAAAAGGCGTTCAATCGGCTGATTCGCGCTCAGCGTGACATCCGGTTTGGATATTTGCCATTAGGTTTTTTTGGTGCAGGCACATTTAATGACAGGCAATGGCATAAAGGTCAGCCTTTTTATATTCCAACATCTCCTGTTATGTTTCACGCCAATTTTACTATTGGGCTGGATAATAAAGTCGCTGCTTTAAAGCAAGCTAAAAAAATTATTTCAGAAGGTGGTTCAAGTATTTTTGTAAATAATTGTATGGCGATTTGTCGATATGGTCCTCAGAAGCTATTTCGTGCTAAAAATAAAGTTAATTAATTGTTACATGATCTCAGCAGCTTAATAGATTTACAGATGGTGCGAAAAAAAATTAAAATCAATTTTACGGACTGGACAGGTGTTGAAAATCCGATTTTTCAGATGCTATCCAGGCGCTTCGATTTGGAGTTTTCTGATGATCCTGATTTTATTTTATATTCATGAAATGGAAAAAATTTTACGCAATATGACTGTATCCGAATATTTTATACATTAGATAATGTACAGCCTGATTTTAACGAGTGTGATTATGCCTTTAGTTTTGAGCCATTTTTCAATGAAAGACATTATCGTCTGCCGTGGTATAGGTTGTGTAAGGCTTATGGTCGTTTGACACAGGAAAAAAATATTGAACTGATCATGCAAAGCAAAACCAGGTTTTGCAACTTTGTTTACAGCAATCCTTATGCGCAAACCAGAATCGATTTTTTCTTGCAATTATCCCGCTATAAAGCAATTGATGCGCCCGGTAAATGTATGAATAATATGTCGGCCATTGCCGCACGAACCTATGAAATTACCAAGGAGTGGTGGGGCAGTGATTGGGAACAGGAAAAAATTGAATTCCTAAAACCCTATAAATTCACTATTGCATTTGAAAACAGCTCTCACCCAGGCTATACCACAGAAAAACTGATAGACGCTTTTGCGGCAAACACCATTCCCATCTATTGGGGGGATCCATTAGTCGGTACGGAGTTTAATCCAAAGGCCTTTATAAACTGTCATGATTATCAGGATTTTGATGCGGTTATTAAAAGAATTATAGAAATTGATAATGATGATGATTTGTATAGGCAATATATAAGCGAACCCGCTCTTTTAAACAACAAGCAGCCAGAATATCTTAATGAAGATAGTATTCTAGACAGGTTTGAGGCAATTTTTTCAAATCCGATTTTTTATGCCTCACGGAGATTTGATAGCTTAAAATGGTACAGGTATCGTCTGGAGCAAAATGGTTTTGAATGTTTTTGTGTAAAGCTGAAACAGCTATTAGGTTTATCAACCAGGCGTTTTTTTAATAAAGTCTGAGTATCTGTTCGGGTTAATTATGCAAATGATAACTGAATATTTTCGTCATCATGTCGATTGCAGTAAGAATTTTGGCTCCCAGCTTAAGCAGGAACAAAACATCGTTTCCACGCTCCGCGCGAGAATGTCGGGGTGGACGCCCCTGCGTCCACCTGTCGAATACTGAATATCTTAGTCGTTAACAAAGCCTGTCCGACTTAAATGGTTAGCCGCTTTTTATTTGCCAAAAGCATAGAATTTATTGAATTTTATTCTTGACAACTGCCAGCCTATTTACTATAAGTTCTGCTTTTAGGTTGAAAATATTGAAAATTCTGCATAACCATCCCTCGACTGTTTCCATCATCATTCCTGTTTATCAGGGGGGGGCAGAGTTCCGGCAATGTCTGGCCGGGGTTACCCAGTTGTCGCCCCTGGCCGATGAGATTATTGTGGTGGTGGATGGTGAGGACGATGGTTCAGGTGCCGCTGCTGAAGTTGCTGGTGCCAAGCTTATTCGCCAGACAGGCCGTTTTGGGCCGGCAGCGGCGCGCAATGCTGGTGCTAAGGTTGCAAAAGGGCAAATACTGTTTTTTCTTGATGCAGACACGGTTCCTTCACCTACAGTGGTTGCCCAGGTTCGGGATGCTTTTCAAAATGATAACAGTCTGGCCGCATTGATAGGTTCCTATGATGATGAGCCGGGCGATCAATCCTTCCTTTCACAATATCGTAACTTGCTACATCATTATGTGCATCAAACAGCCGATAGCAATGCTCAAACTTTTTGGGGCGCTTGTGGTGCGGTGAGGCGTGAAGTTTTCTTTGCGGTTGACGGCTTCGATCAGGCTATTGATATACCAGCTATGGAAGATGTGGAGTTGGGCTATCGAATGGTTCGCGCCGGACATCAAATTCGCCTGGATAAACATATCCAGATCAAGCATCTGAAACACTGGGGGGTATTAAATATGATACGCACCGATGTTTTCCAGCGTGCCATTCCCTGGTCGCAGTTATTGCTGCGCGAAGAACGTCTGGATAATAATTTAAATCTGAGTACAGACAGTCGCTTAAGCGCGATGCTGATCTGGTTATTGTTTGCCGCGCTGTTTTTATCGATATTTTCGCCAGTCTGGCCGGTTATTGCAGGCCTGATTGCGATGGCCTTATTTTATTTAAATCTCGCTTTGTATGATTTTTTTCGACAAAAACGGGGTTGGATTTTTGCCTTGAGCGCTGTGCCGTGGCATTGGCTGTATTATCTCTACGGTAGTGCGTCCTTTGCCTATGTCATACTCAAAGAAGGCAATCTGTATAAAAAGATATTTCAGCTAATTCGGTCGTCAAGGGCTATATATGACTAACAATAATAAACCAACCGTCATCATTGGTGCCGGGCCGGCAGGTCTGACAGCCGCCTATGAATTGGGGCGTCAAGGTGCATCCGCCATTGTTTTAAATTCCGGCAAAGATATGGGCGGCTTGTCACGTACGGCCAGTTATAAAGATTTTCGCTTTGATATCGGCGGACATCGCTTTTTTACCAAATCTCGGGAGGTGAATGAGCTATGGTTAGAGGTGATGGGTGAAGAATTTCTTGAGCGTCCACGGTTATCGCGCATCCATTACCGTAATCATTTTTTTGATTATCCTTTGCGCCCGCTAAATGCCTTGACTGGTCTGGGTGCCGTGGAGTCGGCTCGAGTTGTCGTCAGCTACGCCATGACGCATTTAGCCGTAAATAGTCAGCCAGACCGCAGTTTTGAAGATTGGGTTAGCAGTCGTTTCGGACGGCGATTATTCGAGATTTTCTTCAAAACCTATACCGAAAAAGTCTGGGGAATTCCGTGCGATCACATTGCAGCGGATTGGGCCGCTCAACGTATCAAGGATTTGTCACTCTGGAAGGCGGTGATAAACGCCTTTACCGGTCAAAGCCAGGGTGAAAACGGTCAGGTTACTTCCCTGATTGATCGTTTTCGTTATCCAAGACTAGGGCCGGGCATGATGTGGGAATATTTCCGCGAAGCAATAGAAGCTCAGGGTAACACTGTTGAAACCGGCGTTCGGGTAGGTGCAGTCTGTCACAGTCACGGCAAGGTTGAATGCGTTCATGGTCGGGCTGCCGATGGTGAGCGTGTCGAGTTTGCTGGCGGGCAATTTATATCTTCAATGGCGTTACGGGATTTGATTTTTGCACTGGATCCGCCGCCACCCGATGAAGTTCTGCGCGCCGCCGCCGGATTGGCATACCGGGATTTTCTCAGCGTGGTATTGATTGTGGATCGGGCCGAAGTTTTTCCCGATAACTGGATCTACATTCATTCACCCGAAGTTAAAATGGGCCGCATCCAGAATTATAAAAACTGGAGTCCAGCCATGGTGCCTGATCAGTCCAAGACCACACTAGGGCTAGAATATTTTCTCTGGGATACAGACTCGGAATGGAATTGGCCCGACGAACAACTCATCGAACTGGGGATACGCGAATGCGTAGCGCTGGGTTTGATCAAGGCTGGCGAAGTAAGCGATGCAACGGTGATCCGTGCTGAAAAGGCTTATCCTGTATATGACCACGAATATCAGCGATTGCTAGGCGTCATACGAGATTATCTGGCGCATTTTGAAAACTTTCAGACCATAGGTCGCAACGGCTTGCATCGCTACAATAATCAGGATCATTCCATGCTGACCGGACTGTATGCAGCTCAAAATATTATGGGTGCGCAACGGGATGTCTGGTCAGTCAATACCGAACAGAGCTATCACGAGGAAGCGGAGCCGGATTAAGGCGCTGCGGTTAGTGCCATAGACACTTTAAGTTTCAACACCCCTTTAAGGGAATTTCAAGCCTACCTATTAATATATGGTCATCAAGATTCATCCATTCAGAGCGCTATGGTTGCTAATGAGTCCCTACCGGTGGCAGATCAGTCTGTTTTTGTTACTTGGTATCCTGGCGACTTTGGCAGAGGCCTTGGGGGCAACATTGATGATTCCGTTATTGCAAGGCCGTACGCCCTTGACGACCAGTGGCGATATTTTTCGGCTGATAAACCTATTGGTAGACATCTTTCCTGTTGAGGACAGAAGTATAGCCATTGCCGGGCTAATTTTGACGGCAGTTTTCAGCAAAGCGATACTTTCCTACGGCTATACTATTTTAGCCAGCTGGGTAAAAAATACGGTATTCAAACGCCTGCAAACCGGATTATTCGAGCGACTGTTATACGCATCGCCGGAATACCTGGATGCCCAGCAGGCCGGACACCTGTTGCATACATTTACCGTCAGTGCGGAACAAACGTCATTGGCGGTACAAATCGCGATGTGGTTATGCCTTAATATTTGCACCATTCTGATTTTTTCTATCTTGCTGATGGCTATTGCCTGGCAGTTGACCTTAGCCTTAGTGTTGACCTTACTGGTATTGGCTTATCTGGTGCGGCTGGCAACTCATCGGGTTGGCCGAACCAGTCATACCGATTTACAAATTAAATCCGGTCTGAGTCAGCGCATAAAGGAATGTGTATTAGGTTTGCGAACCATTCATATTTTCGGAATGGAAGATTTTGAAAATCAACAGTTCATTCAGGCCGCCGAACAGAGTTATCGGCTAAGTTTAAAACGGGAGAAGCTTATTTCCCTGGCGCATCCGCTAACCGAAGGTTTGGCAGCTATTGTCATGATTACTCTGGTGGTATTAGCCCAGCGTGCTGAATTTGCGCTATCAGTACTAGTGACAATGGCGTTTATGTTGTTACGCCTGCAACCGCAAATTCAAAATGCCAACACCAATATCGCGCACATCATAGCCCAACAGTCAGTGGTTCAGTCGGTATTGCAACTGTTAAATAGCAAAGATGATCCGAATCGGATAGTCGGCGGAAGATGCTTAAAAAAACTTGAAAAGGGCATTAGTTTTAAGCAGGTTGCTTTCAGATATACCAATGGCAACCGGGAAGCCTTGAGCGCCATTGACTTTGAAATCGGCAAGGGGCGCACCACGGCGCTGGTTGGCCCTTCCGGGGCCGGGAAATCGACTATTATCAATTTATTATGTCGATTTTATGAGCCAGGCAGCGGGCAAATTCTGGTGGATGGCCAACCGCTTAATGAGTTTGATCTGGTTTTGTGGCGCAAGCGTATTGCCCTGGTCAGTCAGGATGTGCATTTATTTAGCGGCACCATTCGCGAAAATATCGCCTACAGTAAATTCGGTGCGGATGACACGGAAATTATCTCGGCGGCCATGCGCGCTCATGCCCATGAATTTATTCAACAGCTACCTCAAGGCTATGACACCACCATTGGTGATGCGGGTAAGCTGCTTTCCGGTGGTCAACGCCAACGGTTATCATTGGCGCGGGCTTTTTTAAGAGATCCGGAAATACTTATACTGGATGAAGCTACTAACGCCCTGGATAATCTCTCCGAAACCTATATTCAGGCCTCCATTGAAGAACTTGGTCGAGATCGTACTGTCGTCGTGGTGGCGCATCGTCTTTCCACCATAGAAAATGCCGATCACATAGTGGTTATCGATCATGGGCAAGCTGTAGAGCAGGGCAGATTTGAGGATTTACTGGCTGCAAACGGTCTGTTTGCTTCCTTGTATCATTCCAAGCACAATATGCTTTAGCTTAAAAAAACGAGTAGATTATTTTGAAAATCCCATGATGAATAACCCGCTGCCGACTTTCTCCATCATCATCCCGACCTATAATCGGGCAAAAATGCTTGAAGAATGTCTGCTGGCATTGACGGAACTAAATTATCCACAAGCACAATTTGAAGTGATTGTTGTCGATGATGGCGGTGATCAACAAATAAATGACATCACGGTCAACGTTAACAATGCGCTCAATATTAAATTGATTCGCCAGCAAAATGCTGGTCCGGGTGCGGCACGCAATGCTGGCGCAGCCATAGCAAAAGGCGAATTTCTGGCATTTACCGACGACGACTGTAAACCAGCGCCTGACTGGTTATCGGTTTTTGCAAATGCCCATATTGCTCAACCCGGCCTTTTACTGGGTGGGCAGACTGAAAACGGTTTGTTGAATAATCCGTATTCCACAGCAAGTCAAATGCTGCAAAGCTGGTTTTATCATTATTGCCAGACCCGGCGTTCACCCATGCAATTTTTTGCATCAAACAATCTCAGTATTGCCAAAGCAAACTTTATGCAACTAGGCGGATTTGATACCGAAACCTTGCGCTTTGCCTCCGAAGATAGAGAATTATCCGGGCGCTGGCTGGGCTTGGGCGGTGAATTGCGCTATCTGCCAGATGCCAAGGTTTATCATTACCATCACCTGACAGCCGGAAGTTTTGTCGCCCAACATTTTGCTTATGGGCGTGGGGCCTATCGCTTACGACTGGCTAGAGAAAAATATCAGCTTCCGCCTTTACCGGGTGATAGAGTCTGGATGCTCAAGAGTCTGACTCATTATCCTTTCATCAACGCTGATTTTAGTCGCGGTATGGTCATGGCGGTTTTAGCTTTTTGTACACATGCCGCCAATGTGGTGGGGTATTTTTATGAGCGAAGGCAGGAAAAACTGAAATGAGATCTTTATCCGGCATCCCCAATCATCAGCCGCCAGATGTTGCTATCCTGTTTTATTCTTTGGAATGCGGCGGTGTAGAGCGGAACATTGTTTGTCTGACTCAACACCTTACCCAGCGTGGACTCAAAGTTGATTTATTATTGCGACATGTACAAGGGCAATATTTGACCCAGATTCCGCCGGAAGTGCGTATTATCGATTTAGGGCAGGGGTATCTTAAAAACATCAGCAGACTTGTCGCTTATCTGCGCCAGGAACAACCGGTCAACTTATTGTCCAGGATGTATCCGCATAACGAAATGGCCATTATCGCCAGATTTTTTGCCAAATCATCAACGCAAATAATTGTCTGTATCCACTCAATGCTGTCAGGTCAACAGCATATTGTGCAATTTCGCTGGCCGGTGTTAAGTAAAATTCACACGCCTTTGGTCAAGTTTATGGCGTTTTGCCTTTATCGCTGGGCAGACAAGGTTTTGGCGGTTTCACGTGGATCGGCAAGTGATCTTGCCCAGGTAACAGGAATTCCGCTTGCTAAAATTAAGGTTGTTTATAATCCTGTCATCGGTTCGCAGTTACAAAAAAAATCCCTGGAACCGATAAATCATCCGTGGTTTATAAAAAATCAAACACCGGTTATTGTAGCGGTTGGGCGTTTGCACAAAATTAAAGATTTTTCGACACTCATTCGCGCGTTAGCCTTGGTTCATCAGGTGCGCCCAGCCAAACTGCTGATTTTAGGCGAGGGGCCTGAAGAAAAAAGGCTTCAGGCATTGGTTGATGAACTCGGCTTAAGTAATGATGTGTGTCTGGCCGGTTTTGTCATAAATCCTTATCCATACATTCGTCATTCCTCGGTATTGGTATTATCATCACTTTTTGAAGCATTGCCAGCAGTGCTTATTGAAGCACTGGCGTTACAGACACCCGTTGTGGCAACCAATTGCCCATCCGGGCCCAGTGAAATACTTAAAGACGGCAAATACGGCGAACTTGTGCCGGTAGGCGATAGTGCCGCAATGGCTGCGGCTATTTTGCATGTGCTTGCCGGTGAAATTAAAGTCGTTGATGAAAGCTGGCTGGAGCAATTTAACACAGCAACCGCCATGAAAAGCTATATTGAATTATTGGAAACAGCGTAATTACGTTGGGTCAGTGTATTTTATCCGTCCAGACTTCTATGAGTAGATGAGTGTTGATGACAATTAAGGTTGAAAATGACTTTTATGATTCTGCGGATGCCGAGTTTTTCCGACAAGTGGTTTTGCAACTCCAAAACAATAACATCCACTTTTGGCTTGAGGGCGGGGCTTTGTTAGGCTTGGTCAGAGATGGACGATTCATGGATTGGGATAAAGATATTGATATTGCTGTCTGGGCGCATGAAACCACAGAAATGATGCTTATTAAAGCCTTTGATCAAGAGCCATTTATACTTCAATCCAGATTTTATAATCAAAAATCGTCAGCTTTTGTTTTTTCACAACATACTGATGTTCAGAGGAAAATTGATGTTGTGTTTTACAATTTACAAGGTGATAGAGCTGTTCATCAAAGCTATATAGACATAGGTAACGTGGTCAACGTGTCTATTTTGGATTCCTTGGCAGCGTTTGGTTTGGAATGTTTAAAGACTGTAGAGCCGGATAATACCCTGCAACACTCTCGCTTTATTAAAAAATTCAAAAATAGGGTATTCAAATCGGCTGTGTTAGTGCTAAAAATGATTCCTGAAAATATTAAACAGGCCTGGGTTAAAGCGCTTTATTTATGGGTAATTGAAAATTCAAAGAAGGCATGGCTACAAAATAGCAAAAATTTTGAAAAAACGCCGGTCATTTATGATTTTCCGGCAATCTATTTTCAGCAACTGAATAAAGTTGAAATATTAGGGGTTCAGGTCAATATTCCTGATGATGCCGAAGGATTTTTACAAACATCCTATGGTGTCGATTGGCAAACCCCAAAACAATGGCAAAACTGGTATGAAGGCGCCAGCAATATAAAGGAGATCAAGTTATTGTGAGCGCCGCATCAGTCTTTTTTAATAAACACATTAAATCGGTAAGGGTTATGCAGATAACCTGTAATATTTTGCTGTTCAATCTTGATGCTTATCTCAGCCATTTTAAGGGCGGCCTGAAACCAGCTTCGTGAGAAATATAAATGATCCAGGCCCTGATAACGTTCAGCATATTCGGCTTCACCCATGCCCTGTTTACGGGCAATTAATGCCAGAGCTTGGGTTGCCTGATCGGGCGTATCAAGAATGGCGATGCCTTTTTTTGCTTTGGTCAACATTTGTTGCAATACCCGTTCGGCATAATCATAAGTGCCAAAATACAAAAACACCCCGTTGGCAATCACATAGTCGTATTGTTTTTTGATATTCAGGGCACTCGCTTCTGCATGTTCAAATTCATTTCCCGGCATAAACTCTTGAGCAATCGAGAGTAAATTATCGGCATAATCAATGCCGCCGACCTGATGACCCTGCTCAAAAAACGGATAGAGAAATGCCCCAGCACCACAGCCCACCTCAAAAATTGAATCCTGAGCGGTAATCGCCAGTTTTTGGCTAACCGTTTTGACATAATTGCGCCAGGCGTTTTCGTTGATATGGCCCAGAATGTCAAAACCATCCATTTTCATTAAATCACCTAATGGATTTAAGGAAGAAGATGTCAACGTACGATTATTCCAGATTTTTTGCCAGTTATTCGTCATGACGAAGCTCCAATAAGTGTGTGATAGGTAGAAGTCAGACAGTTAAGCAAATGCTGGTTCTCTTCAGGCAGGCGTACGGCGAAACGCAAATATAAGCGGCCATCCGTAAAACGATCCGAAATGTCTTTGACATAGATTTTGTGCTCTTTCAATAAATGCTCAACCAGAGCGTTGCTGTTTTCTTTGTCGGCACGTAAAGCGACCAATAGAAAATTTGCGCCACTGGCATAAACATTTTGTACCGCCGGTAATTGCGCCAAATTCGCGCCGAACTGTTCTCTGTCGGCAATAGTCTGGCTGTACGCCTGTTCAAGCGATGTCCGGTGTTTTAAAATGATTTCCAGAAAAAACTCGGCGATTGAGTTACTATTCCAAATCGGCAAACCGGCTTGCAGATAGGCTTTAAAGCTTTGGTGATGGCTGTAACAATATCCTAGCCTTAAACCCGGAATCCCTAGTGATTTACTTAAACTTTTGATAACAATAATGTTGGTCAGCGGTTTAGTCTCCAGTAAACTTACAATGGATACCTCTCCTGAAAACTCAATAAAAGATTCGTCAACAATAAACGTTTTTTCGGAGTTTTGTGCGGCTAGCGCCATCAGCGCTTCGCTACCCCAAGTGGTGCCGGTTGGGTTATTAGGGTTGACGATTACTATTACATCGACATTCGCCATTTGGACAAGAAATTCAGGTAAATCAATGCCAACCTGATCACGATAATGGTTGGCCTCAGGGAAGGCGCGGTAATATTCCCCAAAAGTTGGCTCAGGTAATAAAATCCGCTGGCTGGCAAAAAAGCTGGTTAAAACCGGAAAAATTTGTGATGCACCGTTTAACAGAGTCAATGGCTTAACATCACACAACAAAAAATAGGCTAATTTTTGATTAAGAATTGCTTGGCAGGAGCCGTAATTTTGGGTAAGAGCCAGCAAATTATTACGTAATTCGGAATGTATGGCATTGCTAGGGAAATACATGTTACGAATATAGCAAAAATCAATAACATCATAATGCCAAAAGCCGCCATAGCCGGAATCAAGAATGGGTTTGCGTTGTTCCTCTTCAAATAAATAACGGGCAATTCGCAAATCGTTAGGATCGTCAATCTCGGCCCAGCGTTCACCTTGCAAAATATCAGCATGAATGGTTTCTTTGCCCATATAAATCAACAGTCCAAGAATCAACTCATAGTAGCAGTTCTGGTCTATGGTGTTGGCGTAAAACTGTAATAACTTGCCAAAGCTGCCTTGAGCCAGCTGTTTAGAAAATCGATAGATATTAAGGGTTTTATATTTGTCGCTAAAATCAAAGTTTACGCTTTGTAAGTGCGGGGGAATAATTGAAGTAATAATCTCCTGTTCTACTGTGACTACAGTACCATCCATGCCTTGCCGATAGTAATCAACCAGAGCAATGTTTTTGTGCGGCGATTCCAGCAATCGGGTAATAACCACAGGATCAAAAATAAGATCGGATTCGATTAACAACACATCATCATCCATCACCATTTGTTCAAAAGCCAGCGCCATTGAAAAAATATTATTGGTTTCCCTATAGCGTTCATTATGCACAAATGCAAACTCAAGCTGAGGATAGCGGCGCAATAAAAACATCCTAAGTTGTTGTTCACGATAACCTGTTACAATAGTAATCCGATTAATATTATTAACCACGAGGGCATCGATAATCCATTCAATAACCGTTTTATCGCCAATTTTAAGTAGTGTCTTATGGGTGTTGTCGGTAAAAGGCCTCATGCGGCGGCCAAAACCGGCGGTAAGAATAAGTGCTTGCATAAATACCTATGATGAGAATAATAAGATTATCGACTAACAGCAACGTGCTGGTTAACAAATCGAACTGTTTTCCATAGTCAGCTCATTGCCAATACGTTCTTGGTGAGCGACTTGCTTATCTTACGACTTCAAGGTGGTTAGTCAAAAACGTAAAAGCTTGCAATGCATGTATCTTACGCCTGTTACGAAAGGGATGCATCTGCTCTGTTATAATGCGTACGCAGTTCATGCGTCCAAAATTTGGATGGCGACAATTTTTGCAAAAATTGGTTTTACTCTTAGTGCCGTTTTGGTCATCTTGATAACCGTCGGCTTATCGGAACATTAGACAATGACATTAGGCTCACCAGCTAAGCCAAGCCAAGAAAAACTTAAAATTGCCCTTATTGTAGATTCAAGGCTATCAACAAAAAATATTTATGACTTGGCCGAATGGGGGCAGTTTCAAACAGGCTTAGACATTTCTCATCTAATTATTCCGCAAGCTGTGTCAACAACAAAGCCGGGCTCAAAACTCAGATATAGCACTGAACTTCTTTTGAAAAAAGGCTTTGCCGAATGGCTGGCTCAAATCTTTTGGGTAGCTATTTGCAAAATCGAAACCATCGCTATTAAAAAATCTTTGTATAAAGAATACATACAAAGCTACGATCTTGCCAAGGTTATCACTAATTTTATCGTTGTAGAACCGGTTTTCTCTGAAAACGGGCAGATAGGCAGGTTTTCTGATAACGATATTTTAAACATCAAAGCTTTAAACTTTGATCTGCTTATTAACTGCGGTGCGCTAATATTAAAAGGCGATATTCTTAACGCGGCACGGTTTGGAATAATTTCATTAAGCTATGGTGATCATGAAAATGTTAACAATGGCCCGGCAGGATTTTGGGAGGTTTATAATAAGAAAAATAGTACAGGTTTTTATATACAACAGCTTGCCGAAAAGCAATCGGCAGACAATGTATTAATGCGTGGGGCATTTTTAACCGAAAGATATTTCATGATCAATCAGTTCATGCTTTATGCAAGAAGCAATTTTTACATGAAAAAATTGCTTACGGATCTGGCAAAACACCAAATGTTGCCCAAGACGACAGAATTAGTGCCATGCCATAAAAATCTGTCGGTAATACCCAATATTCAATTTCAAATCATTTACTTGCTCAAAATAGTCACAATGAGCAGCAATTTATTCATTGCTACTCATATTCAAAAAAAACAGCAGCGATGGACTGTAGCCTTTTCAAAATCAAACTGGACAAGTTTGGATATGTCCAGCGCCAGCAAAATACCAAACCCGCCCGACCATTTTTTGGCAGATCCTTTTGTGATAACAGAAGGTGAAACCAGTTATTGCTTTGTTGAAGACTATCATTACAAAACAGCCAGAGGCAGTATTGCCGTTTATGAAATAAAGGCAGACCATGCCCAACCGCTTGGCGAAGCGCTTGTCGAGACTTTCCATTTATCCTTTCCCTATCTGTTTCGATTTAATTCAAAACTATATATGGTTACAGAAAGTGCTGAAAACAAGGATATCAGGCTCTATCAGTGCGTCAATTTTCCATTACAATGGCAACTGGTAAACATTATTATGTCTGATTTATCGGCGGCTGATAACCTGATTTTTGAGTACCAGGGAAGTTGGTGGCTGTTTTCAAATATTAATTCGCTTAAACAGCCGGATCACTGCTCGGAACTATGGGTTTTCTATGCCGACAATCCCGTCACCTGCGAATGGCAGCCGCATCCAAAAAATCCGGTCATAATCAATCCGGCCAACGCCCGTAATGGCGGCATCCTTTTTAAAGATGGCGAAGTCTATCGTGTATCTCAGCGGCATACCTTCAGTCAATATGGTGTCGGATCCTCAATTAACCGGATTGTTACCCTTAACAAAAATGAATATGCTGAAGCAAAGCTGGTTGATATACAGCCGGATTTTTTTGAAAACATAAACGGAACCCATCACCTGCACAGCGATGGCATCGTAACTGTTTTTGATTTTTCTGAAATTTCAGACCTTAACCTGTCAGGGCAAACGCATTAAAGATAATTGAAAAACAGTGTGTTACTACTTACTGAAGTAGCAAAAAAGCAGAGGGAGTACCGCTCTCTGAATCGTTACAAAATTCACTGAGTAATTACCAAGAGTTTTATGAACAGCCCTGACAATGTTTGTGGGGCTGTTCTAATACTATCAAATCATCACGCCTAAACTAACAATTGCTGGCTTAAAGGTCTTTTGCGATCTATCATCAGTGCCAAACAGCTTAATAACATCCCTAAACCAATTGTCGCTGAATTGGCATTGATTTCTGGTACTAAGCCATATGATACACAATTGTTACAAACTGCAACGTTTCCACTAGTATCATCAAGGAGGAATGCGTTATTAAGGATAACAAAATCCACCCCAATATTGTCGAATGTTGTATTGTTGGGTGGTAATGGCCCTAAGGCTGTCCACTCGAAATTAAAGCCAGTTAAAGAGCTACCTGTTCCTGTGATAAGTGGTTGGCTTCCTAGATTAGTAGAGTGAATAAGTGCTTTGGTGATGGTTGTGACGCTATTAGGGTTAAATGAAAACCAGTCTAGTGCATAACTGTCACTTAATGTGTTGTAGCTGACACCAAAAAAGCCTATTAAATTTGTGTCGTCCGCTGATGTTCCTGCGACGGAGTGCGTAGATAATGGTGGGGTTCCTGGGTCGGTTAGTGTCGCGGACTCAATCATTGGATTTGATGTACTAGTATTTATTGAAAAATAATATTCGAAATACTCTGTATCTGAAGATGCCCATGCGTTTGCGGCTCCAGATACTAATGGAATGAAGTAAGTCGAGATGAGGATTGATTTTGAAAAAAATGATTTGTATGTAGTTTTCATATAGTGCTCAATTTCTATGGTTGAAAAATTATAAATACTTCGATCCCTTACTTCAGTGGCACTGAGCCTTGATGTTGCGGAACGGCCTTTTGAGGAAGAAGGCGAGCCTCTGTCTTCAGTTGGTTTGAATCGCGACGAGGGCAACGCTCCCACGTGTTGTACCGGCTTAAGTGAGTAGCCAGCGTAGATTAAGCCATTCTGCAATATTCTTTTCTGGTAATGACAAGTAAACCGAAAAGACCTGAAATAATTAAAGCAAGAATAGGTGGCTCTGGAATTGTAATATTAGCGCCAATGATTTCAATATCAAAAATGCCTTCTTGACCAGCGGCTACTGTGAATGAAGAGGGTGTAGGCGTACTATAATTAACTATTCCATTGATATCAGATACATTGTCTAGAGGAAAAAGGCCGCCACCATCATGTTGGAAGTTTAGGGCACCGTTGTAGTTGGGAATGCCGCAAGCAGTCTGATCAATCCCTCCGCATGCGGCGGGATTGTAGAAATCATATATTGCCCAAACTACAGAAAAAGGCGTAGAGAAATCATAACCTGTACTATAATCGGTTAATGAATCAGTAAAGTTTACAAAAACAGGTGCACTATTGAGCGTGTTATCGATAGTAATAGGCGCATATTGAACAGTTTCATTAAATACATTAGGATCGCCAGAGTCTAAAACCGATAGTGCGAAGCTATTGGTCACTACAGTTGTGTTGTTATTGTAACTGAAAGAACTAGTATGACTCTGACCCGCAAAGGTGTTGATGCTACTGCTACTAAGCGATAAGCCATCCACACCTAGAGTGTAAGTGCTTAATGATGAGCCAAAATCCATAAAAGGGCCTGTGTTGCCGTAACTAAGTGTAATATCGAAATCCAGTACTCCGTCAAAAACTGCTGTCGCAGAAGAAATTTTGGGCAGAATAGTCGCTAAAGAAAGAAAAATAAAAGCAGACCAGTGTTTTCTGTCAACAATTATCGGAAAATACTTAATATACATATCGAACTCCATCTTTAAAATTAAGGTTTACTTATTGTTCTGCTGTGAGGCAGTAAATTTGAAAAAAACACCTATTTATATACAGCGTTTATAGCAGTCAAAATAATATAATAACACCGCCTTTTTTAATCCAAATAAAATGTCTCGGTTGTCGTAATATGAATAGCAATCTCACCAGTCGACTGCAAGTTTTCGACTCCAGCCATTGTTGGAAATGGCATATCCAGGATTCTCCTATAGTTATACTAGATAAAGCTAGCAATGTGTGTGGTATAGTAAAATTTTTTATCATAAATTTAACCTATTTTTGTCTTCAAAAAATAGAGCTAAGAACGTTCTTTTTAAGTATGGAGCCTTATTTAGCAAGTTAAGGGACTTAACTATTTGTAACGCTTCTAAATGTAGGTTACCTACTTAAAACCGGACAAAAAACTAAAAATAGCGAAAGATGCGCCGCCTCACTTTGTGTCATCCTATACTCTGTTACTCTGTTCCGTCTTAAACAGGAAGCCCAGCGATTCAAATGCAACACATTTATCCAAAAACTGCCACCAACCTGAGTCATAGGGTATCTACATATGAAAATTTTGTACCTGTGCAATTTCTATAGAAATCTGAATATTGCAATAGAAAGGAATTGAGCATAGACTGATCCCTTATTGTCAAAAAATGCTATGCTTGATAACGCAGAAAAGAACCGGGCTGCTGCCAACGTTTTTTATCCCACATATAATTAACAGTGTAAAAAATGTCAGGCCTTAACCCCCGGTCTATTGATGAATAACTAACATCGCCTAACGGATATTGTCGGCACGATAGGCGAATAGAAAGTCAATTGCTTGTAAGCGGAATATTTCGTCATACCAACAAAACCAGCACACCATGGCCATTCACATTCCTCATTTCAAAGAAAAACTGGGTTTGTTGTATAAATCCGGCAGAAATCCCAAAGTCACCAATGCTGCGACGCTGGCGACGGAAATCGGCGTGGTTGCGCCGCAAATCGCCAACTGGATTAACGGCAACGCCGGGATGCAGGAATCCGCCATCCCGGAGTCCAAATTACTAATGTTTTGCCAGTTGTTCGCGCTGAACATTGAAGATGTGTTGACTGACAATATGGAGCATTTCAACACCTTAATCACCCGGCCCTATTCAGGATGGAAACGCCTATTCGATAGAGCCGTACCCTTTGACGAAACCAACCGGATCGGCATTTCCCTTAAGCACCGTGGGCTTAGCTATCGACCCGATGAAAACGATCTGAAGGGCGAACGCTTTCAACTCAACGACCCCTTTCGTCTGGAAATCTTCGGCCCGCCTGACTGGCATGTCATTGTGCTGGTACGCGACCCTGGTGGTGTTGCTTGCTGGTGCCCTTCGCAATTTTTCCCGGATCATCAGATGCCGGGCAACAGCACACTCAGCATCCCGAACAACGATAACCCGCCTTTCATAATCTCGGAACCTACCGGTCAGCACTGGCTGCTCATCGTCTTTACGGAAAAAACGCTGCCATCGCCGGTCTATCAGCAATTATTCGATGATTTACCATTAAATCGCGAGCTGGCCATCAATACCCTGGAGCAAACTTTAAATAATAAGAATGTCGGGCAATGGCTGGCCTTACGCAAGGCGTTTTATGTGGTAGATTAAAATGTTAAGTCTGATTTTCTGCCATAACGGCTAGGGTGCGGTAATATTGCCGGTATTATTTGAAGCAGAGATAAATATGCCATGCCACCCCCTATTATTCTGTTAGCTTTCGCCAATGATCGTACCGGCCAGTGGGCTTCGCTGCGGGAAGAATTGGCGCGCGAGCGGCGGGAGATTCGCGCTGCTTTCGAGGAGGCTGAACGGGCCGGATTGTGCAAGGTAGAAGTCTTAGTGGACGCCACGCCCGGTGATGTAGTCAAGGCTTTCCAGAATCCGGCCTGGCGCGGGAATATTGCTGTGTTTCACTTCTCCGGTCACGCCGATAGCGATTACCTGCTATTCGAATCGGCAGAAGGTGGCATTCAAGTGACTACAGGTGGCAATCTGGCGGGTTTTCTGGGCAGACAGCCCGCACTGGCGCTAGTATTTCTGAACGGCTGCGCCACCCAGGGCCATGTTGCTGATTTGCTTGCGGCTGGTGTCCAGGCTGTTATCGCCACCCAGCGCAAGGTGGACAGCTTTGCCGCCTGTGAATTCGCTATCCTGTTTTACCGGGCTTTGGCGCAAGGCAAACTCAGTTTGCAAAACGCTTTCGAGGAAGCCCGAGCGGGTGCAAAACTCATGGATGGCTCGGCTACGCGCGGCCTAAGCTTTGCCGGACGCCACCATCCAGCGCCGCCTGAGGAAATCTCTAGCTGGATTTTGCATAAGGGTGGCAAGGCTGCCAATGACTGGAGTCTCAACCCCGATCCACTGCTCACTTTGCCCTTGCCGGCGGACATCGGACTCCCGGTTAGGCCATTCATGAATTTACAAAGTTTTAGCCGGGAGCACGCCGCCGTGTTTTTTGGTCGCGGCAAGGCCATCAAGGCTGTGTATGATCAGCTAACCGGCCCGGACACAGAACCCATTCTGCTGTTGTGCGGCCAAAGTGGCGTCGGCAAATCGTCGTTTCTTTACGCCGGTCTGCTGCCCCGTCTGGAAAGCCGCTTTGAAATTGTAGTCATGGAGCGTCCGCCGCCAGTTGGAACGGATATTGCTTTGGCTGAACTGCTAGATTCCGGCGTCAGTCTGGCGGCAGCATGGCGAGTACGCCAAGGCAAGGCCGACAAACCTTTACTGTTGGTGATAGACCACGCCGAAAAGCTCTTGCCCGGCAATAATGCTTCTCTGGATGACTGGGCGGTGCTGAGACAGCAATGGGCAGAACTGTTCGGCGATACAACGAACGCTGGAACCGGTAAACTAGTACTGGCCTTCCGCAAAGAATGGCTGGCGGACATCACCTCTGGACTGGACGCCTACCAGTTACCACATGCTTTGACTGTACTGGAGCGCCTGGATCGCGCCGGTTTAATCGAAGCCATCGAAGGCGTCTGCACAGACACCCGCTGCCAGGCCAAGTACCGGTTAACTCTGGGTAAGGGGCCGGATGGTCAATCCTTGTCGGCGCAAATCGCAGCGGACTTGCTGGTAGATCCGCAAGCGCCGTTGGCCCCGACCTTGCAAATTCTGTTGCGCAGGCTTTGGGAGCAAGCCAAGTATCGTGACGATGCCAACCCGCTTATCAGTTTTGAGATTTACTCAGCGGAAAAGCGTTACGGTTTACTATTGGATGATTTTCTACAGGAACGGCTAACGGAATTGGAAAGCATCAATCCCGACCTGATTCAGTCCGGCCTGGCGCTGGACATCCTGCACCAGCATACCGATGAACTGGGCGCATCCCGCGTCTGTTTGTTTAGCGAACTGGAAGTCGAATACGCCCACGTTCTGCCGCAACTGCGGATTGCGCTGGAATTTTTCGAGTCCTGTTTCATACTGGCCAACGCAACCAGCGCAGGCCGAAACGCGCCCAAATCCAGCCGATTATCCCATGACACCCTGGCACCGCTGGTGCGCCGAGAGTTTCATCATTCGCTGAAGCCGGGGCAAAGAGCCAAACGGTTGCTGGAAGAACGAGTCAGACGGGCGCTGACCGTGCTGCCGCAAGAAGATTTACCGTTCGTTGAAAAAGGCCAATCCGGTATGCGGCTGTGGACTACAGTGGAAAGCCAGCTGGTCGAATCGGCTCGCCAGGTTCGCGCCACGGCAGCTCGAAAGCGGCTGAACCAGCGCTTGGCGCTTGCAGTGTTGTGTTTGGCTTTGCTGGCGGCGACTGGAAAAATAAGTTGGCAGTGGTGGGATGGTTTGAGTTACCAATCCCGAGTGCTGGCCGTCAACGCCCGTAGCGAAGCCGAAATGGGTCATGCCAGCCTGGGCTTGCTGCTGGCTTTGCAAGCTCTGCCTTCCGCCGGACATATCCGGCCCTGGGAGTCCGAGGCGGAAACCGCGCTAGCGTACGCATTGAGTTTGCCCCGGGATTTGTTAGCGCCGCCGCAAATCACCCCGGCGCTGGATCTGGCGTTTTCCGCTGACGGGCTGCAAATGGCGGTGGCTACCAATCAAGGCGTGTGGCTGTGGAATATGGCTGGCGACCAGTGGAACGCTAAACCGGCCAGCGCACATTTTTTACCCGAACAAAAGGTTTACCGGATTTCTTTCAGCTTAGATTCCCGCTATTTACTCAGCGTCTCTGAAGATCATTCGGTACGGATTTGGGAGGCTAAAACCGGTCGGGAAAGGCTTAGGCTAATGCATGACAACTCTGTCTTTCAGGCTGAATTCACCCAGGAGAATGCCGCTATTGTCACGCTAAGTCACGATGGCAAGGTGCGGGTCTGGCAATTACCGGAGTTGGCACAGGGTGGGGCAACAGACCATGATCTGCCGACAGTGCTGACCGAAAAAACCAACCCACCCCGCGTTCTGGCGCAGGGCAACAGCAAAAGTCGCTTGGCATTAACTCCACAAGGCAAACTGCTCGCTTTGAGCCTGGATAACGCCCTAAGCCTGATCGACTGGGAATCCGGCAAGGAAATGCATCGTTTTCCTCATTCTCAAGCCATTTCCCAAATAGCCTTCAGTAGTGACGGACGGTTTGCCACGGCTAGTGCAAACGGTGATATCCGGGTTTGGGAGGGCAGGGAGGGTGGCGAATACCTGCATCTGAACCAAGGTGCGGGTGTGGACGCGCTGGCTTTCAGCCCGGATGGTCGCTGGCTGGCGACCGCTTCCCGCGACAACGGTCTGAAAATTTGGAGTCTGGCCTCGGGTCTGGTTTTGCATGACTGGCGGCTGGAAAACCAGCTCTGGCGTGTTGCTTTTACCGCCAACGGCAACGCCCTGGGGCTGGCTACCGAGCAAGCCGCGCCGCGCATCCTCACGCTGGCTGGCAGTCGCGAGACTTTCCGCCTGGAGCATGGTGCCTCGGTAGAATCAGCGGAATTCAGTCCGGACGGTCACTGGATAGCCACAGCTTCCGTGGATGGAACCGCCCGTATCGTTTCCGCCGAAAACGGTGAATTGCGTTTCCAACTGCCTCACGATGGCGAGGTGAATTTGACGCACTTCAGCGCGGATGGCAACTTTTTGGCAACGGCGGCGTCACCTGCTACGGTCAGAATTTGGGATGTGCACCAGGGCAAAGAACTGGTTCGGATGAATCATGACGCGACGGTTACCAGCGTGCAGTTCGATCCGACCGGGCAGTTTCTGCTAACGGCTTCTGCGGACGGTTCGGCTCGGCTATGGGCAACCATCAGCGGCCACCAGCAACTGCGCCTGAACCACGGCAGCCCAGTCATCGCCTCCAGCTTCAGCCCGAACGGAAAATGGGTGCTGACCGCCACTGTCGATGGCATCGTCAGACTTTGGCAAGCCGATAGCGGCAAGGAAAAATATCGCTGGTCGCACGGGGCCGTCATCAGACAGACCTCATTCAGCCCGGATGGAGCGTTTGTGGTGGTCGCGGCGGCCGACCATGCGGCGCGGGTGTATGCCGTGGCGGACGGTCGGGAAAAACTAAGGCTGTGGCATCAGGACAGCGTGGAAAGCGCCGTCTTCAGCCCTGATGGTCACTGGATTGTAACGGCATCCACCGACCGAACCGCACGGGTGTGGGACGCCGATAATGGCCGGGAGCGTTGGCGGTTGCCGCATCCGCAAGTGCTGGCTTATGCCGAGTTTAGCCCGGACGGACGGCGCATCGTCACCGCTGTCCGGGAAAGCCTGGATGATGCCATGCAACTGACCGGAGCTACAGTTTTTGATCTGGACAGCGGCCAGAAACGCTTTTTTCTGCCGCAGGAATCCACTGTAACCCGGGCGCTGTTTAGTCCAGACGGGCTAAGCGTTCTAACCTACTCACCCGATCGGACGGCTCGGCTGTGGCGGAGACCGGCTTTATTGCTTTCCGGGTCGGCATTGGTCGAACATGTCCGTGCACACGGTCTGATCAGGCAGCGGCTGTCGGCAAATGAGCTTAAGCAATACTTTCTGGAATGATGGCAGGAGATTATCATGTTGTTTCGTCGTATCACAAACGCACACTGGCCGCTCTCGCTATTGCTACTATTGATTTTTTCAGCCCCGCTGGCGTCTGCACCTGAAGAAAACTGCTCATCGCAAGTTCCGCAGGAGAAAGTCGAAAGTCAGCAATCGCCCGCCCCGCCAGAAACCTACAGAGCCGGAAACTGCCCAGCCAGCCAGCAAGATGCGCTGACCACGCTGGAACAAGCCATCGCCTCGGAAACACTAGCGCCTTTAGAGCGTAGTAAAAACGCTTACCGCCTGGCTGTTCTTGCTTTTGATGGCAGTCAGGAAGGACAGGATAAAGCTCGTTTATGGCTGGACAAAGCTGAACAATGGGCAAAGGGCGATCAAGTGCAAAGCCTTGTGGTTCGCCTGGGTCAAACCCGTTTGCTGCCGCAGGATAAACAGCTTGCGGTGTTGACCGGGGTGTTCGCCGAAATCAAAACCCTTACCGCATCGCCGGAACAGGCGCAGCTTTTTCTAGCCGTAGGCGAACAGGCCGACAAACAGGGTGCGTCCGGTCTTGAGCTGGCTTATCACTCATTAACTTTATCTGTTGCCGTGGCCGGACAGTCTGGCGACAAACCCTTATCCGCCAGGACTTTAGGTGCGTTGGGGCATTTGTACGAAAGCCAAAACCGAAATGACGAAGCTGTCGCGATCACCGAGGAAGCGCTCTCGGTCATCCAGGACGGGCAGAACCACGCGCTGCTGTGGCCGATTGATGCCCAACTGGGCCGATTATACCATCGTCAAGGCCAGGATGCCGATGCTCTGGCGGCCTATCGGCGGGCGGTGCGCCATATCGGCGCGATCCGTCAGGATTTGCCGGTACGCTACAACGCTGAAGGAAATTCGTCTTTTCGAGAAACCCTGGCACCGGTTTATCAGGCGCTGGCGGATCTGTTGCTGAGCCAGACTTCAGAAAATGCAAGAAATACGCAAGAGCTTTTGTACGAAGCCAGGGATGCCATAGAGCTAAGCAAACAGGCAGAATTGGAGGACTATTTGGGTGAACGCTGCGCAGTAGAGAGCTTGCGCAATGAGCTATCCAGATCCACTCTTGCGGGTACTGCCGTTCTATATCCACTGGTATTGCCGGACAGGCTAGAGTTGTTACTGGAAACCAAAGGCCGCCTTTACCGGTTTCCGGTGGCTGTCGGCCAGGTGGAATTGAAAACCGCTACGCTAAATCTGGTCAAACTGTTGCGCTCGCCCCGGCGACCCGCATTTGCAGAAGAATCCCGGCGTCTTTATAAGTGGTTGGTGCAGCCGCTGGAAAAAGTTTTACAGGATGAAAACGTTAAAACCCTGCTAATGGTGCCGGACGATTTTTTGCGGTTTTTACCGCTAGCCGCTTTATACGACGGCAACGGATTTTTAATCGAACGTTACGCGCTGGCGATTTCTCCGGCGCTGTCGGTTTTATCCGCCAGACATGCGGAACATCGTCTACAAGGAAAAATGCTGCTAGCCGGACTCGGTAAACCCCCAGAAGATGAACCCCTGCCAGGCGTGGAAAAGGAAATTCGGGAAATACACAGTTTGTATGACAGTGAGATGCTGCTGGATGAGCAATTCAGTATTGCCGAATTACAAAAGCAATTGGCTAAAGGTGTTTATTCCAGCGTGCATATTGCATCGCATGGGGAGTTTGAAGGCGATGCAAAAGATACTTATATTATGGCTTACGATGGCAAAATCCGCCTGGATACCCTGCAAGCAGGCTTAAAAAAGCGACAGGCTCTGGAGTTGTTAAGTTTTAGCGCCTGCCAGACTGCGGTTGGCAATGACAGATCGCCGCTTGGGCTAAGCGGTATGGCTATCAAGGCCAATTCCCGTGCAGTCATCGGCACTTTGTGGCAGGTCAATGACACGGCGGCGGAAAAAATCATGACCGGATTTTACCGCCAGTATCTCCAGTTTGGGTTAGGTAAAGCCGAAGCCATGAGGCAAGCGCAATTGGCATGGCTACAGGAACAGCCCGGGTATCGCCATCCATTTTATTGGTCGGCTTTTATTTTGGTGGGTGATTGGTTATAATGAAATTTGGATTTTATAGCTTAATCAGCCGGGGGCGAAATCGGTTTTTCACGGATATTTTATCAAAATAGAAGCGAGGTTTAAAAATGATATTCAGAATATTGTCTATATTGTCTTTATTGGCTGTAAGTAGTGTTGTTTTGGCTAATCCAATTCAAAGCCCAATCGCAAGTTGTACTCCTACAACTACTAACTCTGCAACAGAGTCGATTTCGGCTTTTGAAACAAGTGACACACCTTTAAATATTGAGGTTGGATCTGGTTGTTTCGAAGTGCTGGCTGAATCTGGGCACGGCGCATCTCAAACTCTACCCACAGGCACTGTGACCTTTAGTGGCAACAGTACAACAGGTCAATACCAGGTTAAATTTAGCTTTACTAGCGCTTGGGCTGGCAATGGTTCTATTTCTTACGGGATTTTTGACACTGTGGCTGATACTCTTTCTGTTAAAAGTGCTGCAATTAAAACAAATACAAATGCTACAAACACATCGATTTATGAGACTCAAACAGATTATGCCGGAAATTGGAATACTCAACTGATATTGTCGCCCAATTATTTACCTTCATACTCTCTTAAGGCTAGTTCGACCAATACTTATCTTCAATCTGGGGTAACGCAAGGTTTATCAACTTTAGGTGCAGGCATTGGCGTAGTTGATAGCTTTGATTTATATTCTACTGGGGTTTATACTTCCAGTACAGATACATTCACTGCTACTCAGCTTGAAGAGCCTGTGTCTATTTTACTTTTGGGGGTCGGCCTATTGGGTTTGGTCGCTTCCCGTAAAAAACCTAATGTTTTTTGGGTATCCACTTAACTTGAGATTTGAAAATGAAGTATCCTTGTGACTCTATGGCTATCCACTTAAGCTGGAACACATAAAGGTTAACGTCATGTTCCCCACCGGGCTAATCTATGCACCCTACATTTTTTGTTTTATTTTATCAATGACATTAAAAAATGTGTGCATAGAATAGTCCCAGAGAGAGTTGGGATGAGTGGATCAATAAAACGTCAATTCATTTGTGTATTCCGGCTTAATTAGGATGCCGACTTTATTTTTGAATCTTTAATTTTGGTCTGATTATATTCGTGCCATAGCTGAATAATCCTCCTGCCAACAGTGAATCGGCTATCTAAGGTGTGGGATGGCGCGCTACGAAGAACTATCTGTAGAGTCTGGATTCTCGCTATGCGATCTATGGTTCGAGCAATCCCTACTGGAATGAAGTCTTCGATTAAATAAAACGTATTAATTGTGACAACTAGCTTATCAGGAATTTTGATTTTTATGGAAAATTAGGTATGAAAAAGTGGCTCTTGGCTATACTCTTTAGTCTTATAGATTCTATTTTGTTAAACCGGGGGGTGTTTGCCAATGATCTAGACACGCCTCTTGATTTAATGAATATACAGGAAGCTGAGCAAATGCGGCTTGCTCCAGATGCGCAGGTCATCAACTCAGTCATGCGCGGCACCGGACCACGCATTATTCTAGAATGGCCTGCTTTAATCGCGGACACTGCCAGTCAGCAAATTGCTGAAACCAATAGCGAAACCCAGTTGACTGTACTATTTTCGGAAAAACAGCAGGTGGACATGAGTAAATTTGAACTTGAATTTCGCAATGACAATCGGGTACTGCGGCTGTCCGAACGATTGAGACCTTATATTAACGAAAACCTGCTGGATGTTCGGCATTTACGCATTCCATCGGGACGCTTTGAAGTTACTATCCGTATTGAAGACAAAAAAGGTCATATAGCTGAAAAAAGTTATTTGTGGGTGGTCAAAAATTGATAAATCTGACAGCAGACATTTCGCTAAAAATCCTCTTTGTCTAGAATCCAGCCGGTTTTGCTCCTGATACTCAAACTGCTGTCCTTGTTGCGGGCACAGAAACTCTTGCCTAATCCTTCTGCTTGAAATTGGGGGCCACCTAGGCCTTGCTGTGTGCCGCTAAGATTTAATTGTGGCGTGGTGAATTGAATATTGCCGGATATGCCATCGGGTGCAGCGGCGCGGATGATGTTCCAACCCGGAACCCCAGGCTGCGGCGATATAATTTGGTTCCCCCCAACAATAATATTATTACCATCAGCCACCACTCCAGCGAAATTTAGCGTAATATTACCGCCGCTGGCCCCAGCCTGGGTGTCGGCTGTAATAGAGGATGATTGCATTAATAAAACATTGCCAGTGACCGTGATATTGCCGCCATTACTTGTTCCATTAGACTGACTACTGATCTTGCTGTCGTCCACTAAAGATAGCAAATTCCCAGCCGCTAATTTGATGTTCCCAGGGTTGTCATTCGAATAGGAGCTACTGTTAATGGCTGCACCCTGTGTTAAGAAAATATTATTGATAGCAGTGACAGAGACATTTTCCGAATTACCCTCAGTTGGAATAATTGGAGGTGCAAAACCAATAAAGGAATGATTACCTTGCAGCGTTACATTTCCATCCGCATAGATATTGATATTACCAAAAAGTTTAGGCGCTGGATTCTGATAAATTGATGAGTTATTGGTAAGTAACACATTGCTCCCGGCTTTGACTTCTATTTGGCTATCAGAAAAATTAGCGGGAATTACGTTATGTGTGTAAATTTGAGCGTTATTCAATATCACATCCTTCATGGCGCTTAACTGTATGGGGCCTACTGATGCAGTATTTGCATAAGATTCTATCGAAACATTACTCAGTTCGATAGAACCATTTGTTGCCTGGATAGTCATACTCCCCGAATTACCTGCATCGTTGGATAGAGTTTCGATTAAAGAATTGTTAATTTTTATATTTCCACCCTCAAGATATATTTCGCCGGCGTTGCCGATGCCATTAGTTATAGTGCCCAATAATGAACTTCCGGTAAGTAACAAAATACCCCCTGCGTTGACCTGTATTGTGCTTGGGAAATTATTGGTGGTACTGAAAATTGTAGATGAGTCCAGCGTCACATCTTTAGTGGCACTGACTTGTATGGAACCAACCTCCGCACTTTTTGCAGAAGATTGGATCGAGGAGGTATCATCCAATTTGACACAACCATTGGTTGCCTGGATAATCACACTGCCCGCATTCCCTGCGCCGCTGGATACCATTTGGATTGAGGTGTTATTAGTTATATCCACACTGCTTCCGGCAAGATTTATATTGCCGCTCTGACCTTCTGCGAGTGCCTTGCTGTGTATAAAGGCATTATCCGTAATGGATAGGGTTTGCTGGGCTTGTATATTGATGCCACCAGCGTTGCCAGAGTTATTGCTTTTAGTACCCACAGAAGACTGATCTAGTGTAATTTCATTCCCATGAATATTTACATTGCCGCCTAGGCCTTGCGCATTGGCATTACTGTAAATAGAGGCATTATCTGTAACGGATAAATTCTGCTGAGCCTGTATATTGACATCACCAGCATTGCCGGAATCAAAACTTTGCGTATTCAAAGAAGAGTTGTCCAATGTGACCGCATTCCCCTTAATATTTACATTGCCGCCTAGGCCTTGCGCATTGGCATTACTGTAAATAGAGGCATTATCTGTAACGGATAAATTCTGCTGAGCTTGTATATTGACATCACCGGCATTGCCGGAATCAAAACTTTGCGTATTCAAAGAAGAGTTGTCCAATGTGACCGCATTCCCCTGAATATTTACATTGCCGCCTAGGCCTTGCGCATTGGCATTACTGTAAATAGAGGCATTATCTGTAACGGATAAATTCTGCTGAGCCTGTATATT
>Ga0364886_10285_pt1 | contig 28234 bp, 23 predicted proteins | sample ExccelJu500001D3_4_FD_206926 | JGI IMG/M metagenome (GOLD analysis project Ga0364886, IMG submission 206926) | Enriched cells from Trout Bog Lake Hypolimnion, Wisconsin, USA - BchlTB.July23.5000.01.D3 | ecosystem: Environmental > Aquatic > Freshwater > Lake > Hypolimnion/Profundal zone | place... | reverse complement strand
TAGAACACACAGTTGGTTATGGAGTTGGAGCAAGTGCTAATCCTGCCAGTACAGATCAATCAGATTATTATGTTGATAATTATGGCGGCGAGGCGCTTAATCAATCAAATTCAATAACAACTGCAAACGGGCGATTATTTACAGCAAAAAGTATTTGGTTATATCCTTCTTCATTAGCTGGTGGAACATCGCCAACACAAAACGGTACTATTACATTATATGGTAAATTAGGTGGTGTTACTAAATTTACGGTTACTGTTCCCGGAACTAGCTTTCAAGGTACTGTCCATTTAGGAACAAATTATGATGGATTTACAAAAATAGATTTTAGTACTCAGGGAGGAACAGACAATACTGGTGTATTGATAGATGAGTTAAATATCGTTCTTGGAGGAAGTTATATTTACATTGCCTTAGATAATTTTGAATTTAATTTGTTTTCTACTACCTGGAATGGCAGCATATGGAGCACAGGTGTGCCAACATCTATAACTGATGCTTTCGTAACCGATGTTACCAATACCGCACCTGCTTCTTTTACTTGCCAGAATTTAACGATAAATAGCGGTGCTGCTTTACATACCACAGGTATTACAGCAACAGTAAATGGCAATATTACCAATAACGGTAATGGCATTACTGGAACGGGCAATCTTACAATTGCATCATCCAGTGCATTAACTGGCAATGCCATTTCATTTAATGGGGTACTTACCGTTAATTCCGGTACAACCCTTACTACCAATGGTTTACTCACTTTAAGTTCTAACAGTACCAATACAGCAAGCCTTGCTGCAGTAGCAGGAACTATCAGTGGTAATGTTACAGTAGAAAGATATATACCCTCTCATGCCAACCGCAGGTATACGTTCGTAAGCAGTCCTGTAAATAGTCCTACCATACATACAGCATGACAGGAAGGAGGTGCAGCGACATCCGGTTATGGAACCCAGATAACCGGTGCAAGTACTGGCAGTGGTTTTGATGCTGCCAGTGCAGCAGGTATTGCTTCAATTTATAAATACAATGATGCTAACGCTTTTGGCAGTAAGTGGGTAGGCTTAACCAATACAAATGTAAATACCCTAAGTGCAGGAACAGGATATTTATTATTTGTGAGGGGCGACAGAACCGTTGCACCGGGTGGCAGTGGTGCAACAGGTGCAACCACACTTAGGGCAACAGGAACTGTAACTACCGGTACTGTAACTTTTGCTACCAGTGCTGGTACTGCAGGAACGCCTCCATTATTAAGCGGTGTTGTTAAATATAACCTGATTGCCAATCCTTATCCCTGTGCAATTGACTGGACAAGTGGAAGTATTACTAAAACTAATTTAACCAGTTCATTTACAGTATATGATCCTAATCTGGGAAGTTTTGTAACCTCAAATGGTTCAACAGTTGCTCCCAATACCAGTAATCAGCAGGCAAAATATATACAATCGGGTCAGGCATTCTTTATACAAAACGCAAATTCATCAACACCTGGATTGGTAATTACAGAAGCTGCCAAAACTACCAGTACTTCTACTGCATCTTCTAATACTGTATTTGGTTATACCGCACCAACCGCTCAGATCAATGTAAATTTTTATACTGCAGATAATAGTTTTGCAGACGGAGCGGTTGCTGTGTTTAGCGGTAAATATAATAATGAGGAAGATGCTAATGATGCAGATAAGTTCCTCAACTTCAATGAAATGGTATCTTTTGCAGAAAATACCCGTAACCTGAGTATTGATGCAAGGGCTATGCCGGTGAATGATACATTACAGATCAGTACCAGTCAGATGACAGCCAATGCAACCTATAAAATTGCCATTGACGGAAATGGTTTTGATATTAATAATTTATCAGGCGCTTCATTAATTGATAAGGTAACAGGTATTCATACTGAACTTGATTTTAGCACTATTACCAATTACAGTTTTACAACCACAGCCGCCAGTGAAGCTGGAAGGTTTATGATTGTTCTGAGTAATAAAGCAACAGGAGTTGCCTTAGATAACAGCAATAATGGCTTTACAGTAACACTGGAATCAAATCCTGTTAAAGACCGGATAGTGGTTAACTATACAGCTAACCAAACAAGCAATACCAGGATCAGATTATTGAATATAAATGGGAAGCCATTAACCAGTATGAGTTTAGGAATACAACAAACAGGACAGGCAATTATTCCGGTTAGTCAGTATGCATCTGGTTTGTATTTTGTGGAAGTGGTATCAGGAGAAAATAAAGTGGTCAGAAAAGTGATGAAAGAGTAACCTTAAAAGGATGCTAAAGTAAAAATGAAACCCACAACCACACACTACAAAAGACAAATAAAATGAAAAAAATATTCACGATACAAACCATATTGATACTGATTATATTAATGCTGCCATCATTAGTGCATGCAAGTTCGGGCCCAGATACAACACCCGGAGACCCGGACAGTGCACCAATTGATGGAGGCTTATCCCTGCTGATAGCAGGTGGTGTTGGATATGGCGTAAAGAAACTGAAGGAGAAGAGAAAGAAGCAACAGGAAGAACAGGAGAAATAAATTGGCGGCCCTTAATACAATAGTTAAGCCTCATCATTTGATGAGGCTTTTTTCATTTATTTGAAACAGATACATTGATTATTTTGATAAAAAGCAGTATAAAATTTGGTATTTACTACTTATCTTTTTATCATTGTTTAAACATAATTTGGGAAAGATGTAACTAAACTCGGCCAGTTTATTTCTACTTTTAAAATCTTTAGCTATCCTCTGCAAGATCTTCATTGAATTAATGTTTCAATGCAATAAAAATTTTAGTGTAAAAACCCTTACAACTCATGAAACTGTTTACAACCCTTTTCTTAATTTTTTTAATAAGCTCCACTTTTTTACATGCCCAGGCTATTACTGACCCCTGGTTTACTGTTGCAGCAGGTTCTCAGCCTCAAGCTATAGCTGCAGATGTTTCAGGTAATGTTTATACAGCTAATGCTTACAATAATACTATCAGCAAAATAGATGCTACAGGTGCAGGAATAAGTGCATGGGCAACCCTGCCTTCCGGAGCTGGCCCCAGGTCTATTGTTGCAGATGCTTCAGGCAATGTATATACAGCTAATTACGGTAATAGTACCATTACTAAAATTAACTCATCAGGTACCATCATACAAACCTGGAATCTAAGTACCAAACCATTTAATGTTGCAATAGATGCTTCGGGGAATATTTATACTGTTGGTTATATTAATAATAACCCAGGTGAAAGTAGCGATAGAGTTATTAAAATAAGTGCTTCAGGAACATTATCTGATCCATGGGTTAGTTTGACAACAGGAACGGCTCCGCAGTGTGTGGCTGTAGATGCTTCGGGCAATGTGTATACTGGTAATTATAACAATAATAGCGGTACTATTAGTAAGATAACTCCTTCTGGTTCCCTGACACTAACATGGATTTCGATAGGATCAGGTTATGTAGGGTATTTATATGCAGGTGCTTCTGGCAATCTGTATGCTACTACCAGTGGTTCTACGGTTTTAAAGATCACGCCTGCAGGTACAGTAACAGATCCATGGGCTACACTCACTTACTATGGTAATGGTTACAAATTAGTAGGAGATGCTTTTGAAAATCTTTATTTCGTTCATCGGGGGATTCCAGCACAAACGATGAGTATTGGTAAAATTACATCTTCAGGAACTGTAAATGAATCATGGGCAACCATTACCGATTATGCAGGTGCCATCACTATAGACAGTTCTGGTAATGTGTATACAGCTCCAAATACCGCAAATATTAACTTCGGGGTACTGTGTAAAATCGCCACTTATAATACCTGGTTAGGCGGCACCAGTGCAGACTGGGGCACTGCTGCTAACTGGAGTTTCGGTACAGTTCCTGTAAGCACAGATATTGTACATATACCATCCGGTACCACTTATTCACCTGGTTTTACGGGTTTTAGTGCAACTATAAATTCTTTATTAATAGCATCAGGAGCTACGCTTTCCAATAGCGGTGGCAGTATGACCGTGAGTAATGCGTTTACCAATAATGGTACATTGAAATTTGGAACCATGAATGTGGGTGGAGCACTGATAAATAATGGTACTGTTTCTAATTATGCAACCCTTAATTTAAATGGTAATTCCGCTCAAACCATCAATGGTACTGGTACTATTATTAATCTGCATATTCAAAACAGTGCCGGTGTAATTATCAGCAGTGGGTTAACAACTATAACCGGCACCTTAACACCAAGTTCTGGTACATTCACTACAAATGATTTATTAACTATTGGGGCAACCGGTTCAGTGGCACCCGGTTCAGGAACAATAAGTGGGAATGTAACTGTACAGGCAGATATAACTGCACAAAGAGGTTGGCGTATCTTAGGAAGCCCTTTTAGTGCAGCTGTAAGCCTGGCCAGTTTAGCCACAGCATCAAATATAGATATCACCTATGGTGGAAGTAATGCATATGGAGGTATTTCTGCAGCTTCTGCGGAGACCTATTCACCTTCTACTAATAGTTGGCCAACACTAAGTTCGGGTTCCAGTTGGGCAGCCAATAGTGCCATAGCATTGTTTATCCGTGGAGCGAAAGGAGAGGGTATATCCGGTTCAGGACCGGGATGGGTATCCGGTACAGACTATGGAGGGGGAGGGCCCTCTGCAGTTACACTTAGTGCAACAGGCACTTTAAATACATCCGGTTTTAATTATACTATCTCTGCCGGTAATTTTAATATGGTACCCAATCCTTTTGCAGCCACCATTAGTGTACAGGATATTATAGGAAGCAGTACCAATTTTTATTATTATAACCCTGCAGCCGGAGCTGCCGATCCCAAAACCAAAGGAGGTTCTTATGTACCTGTATTAGCAGGTACCAATGCTTATATACCTAAATACGGATGCTTTGTGTATACACCTGCATCTGGAACAACACTATCCATACCCACAACTGCTATCAGTATTGGTTCTCCTGCTGCAGCAGTAATGGGAACTTATCCCAATAACCAGTTAATAGAGTTGATAGCAGAGCGTAATGGGGTGTATTATGATAAAATGTTTGTACAGTTAGATGCAAGCAGTAATGCTACTGGAACAGACAGTAAAGACCTGAAAAAGTTTTATAATGATAACCTGAACCTGTATAGCCTTACCCCGGATAGTAACCGTATGGCCATTGATGCAAGGGATGTATTAAGTGTGGTACCATTGGGCATCAGTGCACTGGCAGGTACATATGATTTAAAGCTGAACAGTAATAGTTTACCGGAAGGCACAACCGTCTACCTGGATGATCAGTATTTGAAAACACAGACTGAATTGGCAGTAGGGGACGAGTATCCATTTACCATAAATGCAGATGCTGCATCAAAGGGAGAAAACAGGTTTAAACTGGTATTCAATAATAAGCAATCTTTAAGCAGTACTCATGATAACAGCAATGGAACCTTAACAGCAAAAATACTGGGTAATGTTACCAGTAATAACCTGGTAGCAGTTGAGATAGCAGGAAGTAATGGGCCGGTCACCATTGCCATTAAAGATATGAGTGGAAAAGCGCTGGGAGTAGTAAAAGCAATGGATGGGATACAATATATCAACGTTGGGCCTGCAGTTTCAGGGATGTTGATCTTAAAGATAAGTGACAGTAAAAGCAGTGTGGTTCAAAAACTGATTAAACTGTAACAGTAAAAAACAACAACTGCAAAATCCCCTAAACTGCAACAACATGAAAAAGATAACGAACAACATAAATGTATCTCAGCTCATTAAAATCATCTACCTGTTAATAGTCATCCTGTATATATCTAAATTTTCGGCTTATGCAGATAGTGGCCCTTCAGACCCGGGTGTAGATCCGGACAGTGCTCCCATTGATGGAGGCTTATCCTTACTCATTGCAGGAGGAGTTGGATATGGCGTAAAGAAACTGAGGAAGAAAAAGAAGAAGCAACAGGAAGAACTGGAGAAATAAATTGATGACCCCTGATACAATAATTAAGTTTCATCATTTGATGGGGCTTTTTTAGTATAAAAAGATACTTTTAGTATCTTCCACATATGTTTTACAGAGAAATGCATATAATCTTTTTTATTTTAATTGCAGAAGCTGTATACTGTCAAAAAACGGAAACAGGTTTCCAAAAAGTGGAGGGCTTAAACAGTAATGTAGTGTATTCTGTAATGCAGGACAGTAAGGGTTATTTATGGGTAGGTACAGAAGCCGGGGCAAGCAGGTATGACGGATACGGGTTTACACATTATACTATCGAAGAAGGGCTTGCAGATAATGATGTATTTCAGATTAAGGAAGACAGTAAAGGAAGGCTTTGGTTTTTAACTTTCAGTGGCAAACCTTCTATTTATGAAAACGGGCATATTTTAAATGCTTCCAATACTTCCTGGCTGCGTGATATTCAACCTAAGAAACTTGCAAAATTCTTTTTAGAAGACAAAGTCAACAGTATTTGGTTTGTAACCTTAGATACAGCTTACCATATTGTGAATGATAAGGTTACTGAAAAATATGCCCCACCCCAACTAGCCCAATCAGATCATGATATACAGCATCTTACTATATACAAAGATACTCTTTATTTAGTATGTAATGAAGGTGTTTACAATACTGTTACAAATCAATTATTCTATTTCACCAGCTCTAAAACAATTAATCAGAATAGCATTCCTATTATTGAAACTGATGAAAAAATATTTTATGTAATTAAAAATAATGTGTATGATTTCTCTTTACAAACACATGCCAATAATATTATTTACAAATTGCCTGAAGGAGATTTTTTTATAGAAATGTTCCCTGGCAAATACCCTGACACTGTTTATATAAGCACTGTTGATCATTTATATAAATTAAATACCAAAACGAAACAATGTACAGAAGCTGGTATCAGCATGACAAATGCTGTTACTCATATCTGTAAAGATTCAGAAGGCAATTTATGGGTTTCTTCTCTTACTAAGGGCTTGTTTATGAAAGAAGTGGTGACCAATAAAAAATTGTTTAAAATTAATGCTTCAGGGTTGCCGGAAAATATAGCCTGTTATTCATTCAGCAAAGTTGAAAATGATTTATACATAGGGTATGATAATGGGTATTATATAACTAAAAAGGGTGATGAGGCCTTTACTCATAAACTAAAGGATAATAAGTACATGGGCAAAGTACAACAGATATTCAGGTTGCAGGGTAAATTATACAGTTCTTTTAATCATGGAATCATTACTCAATTAGGGTCTGATAATATACTTTCTTCGCTTGCTGCAAAAGATATTGTTGTTAGCAACCCTTTTTTATATGTTGCAAGAAGTAGCGGGATTTTGAAGATTGGAATTTTGTTACAGCCAAGAGCAACAATCCATTATATTGAAACTGTCATTAGTGGTCAACGTGCAAGCAAACTTTTGCTTTTTTCAAAGGACAGCTTATTTGCAGGGGGATTCATTGGCTTACAATTATTCGTTAATGGAAAAAAAGTTACTCCCTTGCCCTGGAAAAATACCATTATTAATGCATCTATTTCAAAAATCATTAAAACAGCCGATCATCAGATTGTATTTTCAACTGAAAACAAAGGGCTTGGAATTATATTTAAGGACAGCATTTATACCCTATCAAAACATAATGGCCTATTGAGTAATTCCATAATTAAAATTTGCAGCAGCCGGCCGGGGTTAATATGGTTGGTAACCACAAAAGGCATTAATAAATTAACTTACAGGATTGGAGCTGATAAAAGCCTCAGCTATTCCATTGAAAATTACAACTGGATATTAGACAGGGATAATCAAACCATCAACGATATTTTACAAAGCAACGATACCTTGTATCTGGCAACCGGTAAAGGTGCTTTTTATCATACTTTAACACAAAAACCTTCAGGTTATATTCCCAAACTATATATCAATTCAGTTATCATAAATGACAGCAGTTATACAACAACTCAATTACAACATTTATCCTTCAAAGAAAACAAGTTGCGAATTAATTTTGTAGGATTGGCTTTTCAGGCGAACGGAAAAATTAAATACCGTTATAAATTAGAAGGTACTGATACTATCTGGCAGGAAACTTTAAACACATTTGTTGAGTATCCTTATTTAATACCGGGGCATTATCTTTTTGTTGTTACAGCAGCATTACCCGATGGCAGTTGGAACCCTCATCCTGCAACAGTTGCATTCAGTATTCAAAACCCGTTTTGGAAAACATGGTGGTTTATCACTGCTGAAATTACAGGCGGCCTGCTCATTATTTCACTGATTGCTTTTTATTTTATTCATGCTGTAAGGAAAAAAAATCAATTGATAAAAGAAAGATTGGAATTGGATAAACAGGTTACATCATTAGAACAAAAAGCATTGCATTTACAGATGAACCCGCATTTTATTTTCAATGCCATTAATGCCATTAAGGGATTTTATGTCAGTAATGATAAGCAGGCAGCTAACGCCTATATTGATAAGTTTGCTGCTTTCATGCGGCTGTTACTTGAAAAAAGTACGTCATCTGTCATACTCCTTGAAGAGGAGATTAATATGCTTGACATGTATCTTAATCTGGCAGCCCTACGGCAGGATGCCGGGTTTATTTATACGATCACGGTGGATGAAAACATCAATCCTGCACAAATAGTGTTACCTGTAATGCTGATACAGCCTTTTGCAGAAAATGCAGTGATACATGGCATTGCCCCGCTTTTGTCGGGTGGAAAAATTGATCTGTATTTTTCTTTGAAGGAAGGATTCTTATCTTGTGTTATTGAAGATAACGGTGTTGGTAGAAAAAGATCAAAAGAAATCAATAAACGCAACCTGTATAAATCAAAAGGCATTGCCATTACGGAACAGCGTTTGCACTTATTATCAAAACAGAGCAGCATTGTGATTACAGATAAAACAGATGAGCAGCAGAATGCCACCGGAACCATTGTAACCATTACATTACCAATACAATTGATCAGTTAACATGATGAGATGTATTATTATAGATGATGAAACACAATCAAGGATTGCATTGAGGGATGCTTTACAACCACTCTCTTCAACTGTTAAAATAATTGCAGAAGCCAACAGTGTGTTGACAGCAATGGAAGCTATCGAAAATTTTCATCCTGACCTTATTTTTCTGGATATTCGAATGGGAGACGGCAGCGGCTTTGATGTATTGGAAAAAACAAATTATAAAAATTATAAAACCATTTTCTTAACAGCTTATGATCAATATGCAGTAGATGCATTCAGGGCTCATGCTGTTGATTATTTATTGAAGCCCATCAATCATGCTCATTTAGCGGAAGCTGTTGAAAAGAGTATGGATATTAATCTAACGATGTACCAACAGCAACTGCAATTGCTGATTGATTATTTAAATAAGCCTTACGGTAAAATGATATTTGCAACAAATGAAGGGTATAACCTGTATGAAATAGATAATATTATACGTTGTGAAAGCGATAATAATTATTGCCGTATTTATTTTACAGATCATGAAAAACTCTACGTTGCCAAAACTTTGAAAGATTTAGAAGAACAATTAACGCCTTTCGGTTTTGAGCGGGTGCACCAATCGCACCTGATCAATATGAAACATGTAAAAAAATACCTGAATAAAGATGGTGGCTGCATCCTGCTAAGTAACGGCGACACTGTGCCTGTGGCACAACGGAAAAAAACCTATCTCCTTGACTTGTTGCAGCAGTCTGCAAACAGATATTATTCTAAATAAACGCTTTCAGATAGTAAATCAACACTATCGTTTACCATGCCGATGTATTTATGAACAGATGGCTTTAGAAATTTGAATACAGTCTAAATGTATTTTTATGAAAATTGCGATCAAATCTGTTTATAGTTTTTTATTTTTTGTATTGCTCAATACAGGTGTAAAAGCGCAGACCACCCTTTCGCAGGGGGACGTTTCAATTGTTGGTTTTAGCGGGGTACTATTGAATCTCGGTGTAGATGCTGGCTTTGCTTTTGTGCCTTGGGTCAATCTATCAAACAATACTCAAATAAGATTTACATTCAACACATTTAATTCCAGCTCATTATCTTCAACAGCATCTGGAAATGCGAACACTACCGCAAATCAGATTCTATATTGGCAAAATAATACAGGTTCGTCCATCGCTGCGGGTACAGTAATTACAATTACAGGAAGTGCTGCAAACTCTAATTTAACTACGAGCATGGGAACTGTAGCTACCGGAGCTGTTGGAAATGGAGGAAGCGCCAACTTTGTCACTAGTAATATAGGCAGGACATTATTTGTATATCAATACGGAAGTACGGATGATTATGACGCAAGCAGTAGTACTTCCGCTACTTTTAAAGGAACTTTGATAGCAGGTTTTGTAATTTCTGGCTCAAGTGGTTCTAATACATTTTTGTCTAGTGGTTCTTCAAGTACTAAAGCAAGCTATTTACCATCAGACCTTAGCAGTTCTAATACTGTTAGCGGAATCGGGGCTCCTTTACGATCAGCATCTTATACGGGATCAACCAGTTTTGCTTCAATTGCAGCAGCCAAAGCTGCTGTAAATACATCTAACGGAACTAACTGGACCGGAATTAGTGGCAATACTAACACATTGCCAACCTATCCGGGTAATTTCACATTACCATCATCAAATACCGCACCTACTTTCACCCACAGTAGCCCCCAGGCATTAACGATATGCCAAAATTCGAGTGCAATTTCTATTAATAGTTTATTAACAGTAAGCGATGTAGATGCCAGCCAAACAGAAACATGGAGTGTAACAACCTCTCCAACACATGGCACTTTGGGAGGCTTTAATGCAACAGCAAGTTCTGGTTCAACTTCCATAACTCCTGCAGGTTTAACCTATACACCAACTAATGGATACAGTGGAAGCGATCAGTTTATTATTCAGGTAAGTGATGGCACTGCCACTGCAAGTATGACCGTTAATGTTACGGTGAATGCTTTACCAACCATAACATTAGGTAGTGTAAGCAGTGTTAGTACAAGTGTCACCAGTTTTAGTTTACCTTATTCGGCTACAACAGGAAGCCCTAATCAATATAGTATTGTTACAGGTTCACCTACAGCTATGCCAAGTTTTAGTGCAGTAAGTAATGCAGCATTGGGAGGATCACCACTTAGTGTAACCATTCCTGCAAGTGCTGCAAACACTTATAATTTTAATGCCACAGTTAAAAATACAACTACAGGTTGTGTTTCGGCTGCGAACGCATTTACCGTAACTGTATTTTCATTCACCTCCTGGAATGGAAGCACCTGGGATAATGGTGCCCCTACATCATCCATTGATGCCATCGTGAGTGATGTTACCAATACAGCCCCTGCATCCTTTTTCTCTAAAACATTAACGATCAATAGTGGTGCTGCCTTAAATACCACAGGAATTACAGCAACAGTAAACGGGGATATAACCAATAATGGCAATGGTATCAGTGGCACAGGTACTCTAGACATTGCAGCAGCTAGTACATTAAGTGGCAATGCATTAACGATAAGCGGCAAACTCAATTTAAGTGCAGGCACATTTACAACAGGAGGATTATTAACGATTGCTCCGGGTGGTGCTATTACAGGTACTTATGCTAATCTAAGCGGTTCAGTTACTTTACAACAAAGGATCATTGCCCAAAGAGGTTGGCGTATGTTTGCCAATCCATTTACTACCACCCAAACATTTGCTTCTTTATCAAGTACCAATGATGTAACCATACAAACAACTGGTAGCAGTAATGCAGCGGGCATAGCTGATGACAGGGTTTGGAGTAATAGCGGCAATGCATGGTCTGATGGTGGAACCAGTACTACAGCCAATACAGCTTATGGATTATTCATCAGAGGGATAAAATTAGATATTGCAGGCGGTGGAACAGGGTTAACTTATGCAGCTGGGCCAACAGCTTTTACTTATAGTGTAAGCGGTACATTAAATGGTAACAGTTTTACGGTACCAACTGCCAATGCTTCAAACTTTTCATTAGTAGGTAATCCATATGCAGCTCCTGTAAATTCTCTGGCATTAACAGGAGGTACTGCACAATCTTACTATTTGTATAAAATTGCTGTAACAGGTAATGGAAGAACAAAAGCAGGAAGCTGGAGTACGGTATTAACATCGGATAATACAAGCCCGATACCCGTTTTGGGTGTAATCGCTCTGAAAACAGGGGGTAATTATGCTGTAACTACGGCTAATATTAATACAGCCAGTTCAGCAGCTACCGGATTATTTGGAATAGACCCACCCCTTCAATATGCAGAATTACAGATTGAACAAAACGGTAATTATCAGGATAACCTGTATGTACGCTTAGACCCAACAGCTACAGCCGGTGGCACAGACCATTCTGACCTACAAAAATTCTATAACGATGTGGTGAACCTGTATACCATCACTTCTGATAATATCCGTTTAGCAGTGGATACAAGAAATGTATTAAGTATCATCCCATTGGGTATGTATGCACCGACTGGTACGTATAACTTCAAAATGAACAATAGTAATTTACCGGAAGGCACAACAGTATACCTGAAAGATAACCTGAATAACACCCAAACTCAACTGAATACAGGAGATACTTACAATTTTAGTATCAGTTCAGATACAGCCAGTAGGGGGGAACACCGCTTTGAACTGGTCTTCAATAGTAAACAAACTGTGAGCATATCACCAGATAATAGTGGCACTTTCAAAGCCAGGGTATTGGGTAATGTCACACAAAACAATCAGGTAGGTTTAGAAATAAATGGTGCAGAAGGCCCTGTGCTGATCTATATCAAAGACATGGAAGGAAGAGCTGTAGGAGAAGTCAAAGCAGTAAATGGTACCCAATACATCAATATTGGCAATACAGCTTCAGGGATGTTGATACTGCAAATCAGTGATGGAAAGAGCAGCGTTACTCAAAAAGTGATAAAACTCTGATAGCAACACTGAAAACAAAGATCAACCACCCCCAAAAAGCAACAATATGAAAAATATCATTAAGAATATCAATACAAATCAGGTTATAAAAGCTATTTACTTGCTTATTATATTATTATCCATAACAGCCCTTGCAGCACATGCTCAACCGCCAGACAATGTAGATCCGGACAGTGCTCCCATTGATGGAGGCTTATCCTTACTCATTGCAGGAGGAGTTGGATATGGCGTAAAGAAACTGAAGGAGAAGAGAAAGAAGCAACTGGAGGAACAGGAAAAATAAATTGCCTACCCCTGATATTAAAATTAAGCCTCATCATTTGATGGGGCTTTTTTAATTTTCATGTAATACAAGCATTTTAACAATGGGTTCTGAACCAAAAGGCCTGATAAATGTTTATAATTGCCAGCCGAATAAAAATAAAACTTTATAGGATTACCCATAACAGACGCAAAATATAGAAATGGATTAGGTGATAACTAAAATAATTAGTAATTTAGAGTCTAAATAATTTAGTTATTATGGAGCAGAATATATTTAAAGGGATAAATGCAATTGAGTTTTCAAAAAGGTTTCAGAATAATGATGATTGCTACAATTATCTGATAACAATAAAATGGGGGAAGGGTTATAAATGTAGTCGCTGTGGTTGTGAACAAAGTCATAAGGGACGAACTTATTATTTTAAAAGATGTAAGGCTTGTGGTTATGATGAAAGTGTAACAGCTAACACTGTATTTCATGGAATTAAAATGCCGATACTAAAAGCTTTCCATATGGTATTTAGATTAACGGCAAAGAAAAAAGGGATGTCAACGATAGAATTAGGAACAGAAGTAGGTGTTCAACAGAAGACAGCCTGGTTATTCAAGAGAAAAGTACAGGCTGTTATGAAAAAGGATAGGGATGACAAAATGAAAGGGACAGTAGAAGTTGATGAAACACTTATTGGGGGCTATTCTACAGCAAAAGGAAGAAGCACAGAAACAAAAGATGCTCTTTTTGTAGCTGTTGAAACACTATCTGATGGAAGAACAGGGAATATTGCCTTGCAGCACATTGAAGGTTTTACAGCAGATGAGTTGAAGTATGCTATAAAAGATAATATAAAAAATGAGGCTGCAATAAAAACAGATGCTTATCATTCTTATAAAAAGTTAGCAAAACAGATGAAGAATATAACCTATAGTTATTCAGAAAAAGGAAGTGCAATGGATGAGCTGCACAAACAAATTATGCAGTTCAAGAACTGGCTAAGAGGAACACATCATCAATGTTCCAGTGGATATTTGTTTGCTTACACTGATGAATATGTTTACAGGTTTAATAGACGCAATATGAGAAGAAGATTATTTAATGATGTGATGGTAAGATTAATGCATCAAATACCACATCCTTACAATTATCTAAAAACACTATGCGTTTATTCTACCTAATCCTAAAACTTTAATACATGTTACCGGAAACCGGAAAAAAAGCCCCTGCATTTACTGGAATTGATCAAAATGGGGCAACCATTAGTTTAAAAGATTTTGCAGGGCATCCATTGATTTTGTATTTCTATCCTAAAGATGATACACCAGCCTGTACAGCACAGGCCTGTAACCTGCGGGATAACTACAGTGTTTTACTGGAAAAAGGCTACAAGATTGTTGGGGTAAGTACTGATACCATAAAAAGCCATAAAAAATTTGAAACAAAATATAACCTTCCTTTTCCACTGATTGCAGATGAAAACCACATAATTGCGGAAAAGTATGGGATATGGGGATTGAAAAAATTTATGGGGAGGGAGTATATTGGGTTACACAGGACTACATTTCTGATTGATGAAAAAGGAAGGATTAAGGCTGTAATAACTAAGCCCGACACTAAAAATCATACTGAACAGATACTGGAGGAATGGGCGAAGTAAGCTGGGTGTTTTACTAGTAGCTGTGGTAGAAATACTACATTTTAATTGTGCCATTGGCTATATATAAGTTTGAAAGGTACTCATAGTTTTGGGTTGTTGATTTGCTACAATATTTAAACCCCTTTCTATGAAACAGCTTCCAGTTTATTCCACCGATTACAAGCGGCAAAAACATTTTCCGCAGTTTGATAGTCCGGATACCTACTACGAAAACAAATTTGAAGGAGTAGTGCAGGTGGCATCCCGTATTTGTAATATGCCCATCTCTTTATTAACCCTGATAGAGTTTAATAAACAATGGTATAAATCTGGAACAGGAACCAATCTTTCAGAGTCTGTTAAAGAGATTTCCTTTTATGCCAATACAATTAATGAAGACAATCACGAACCTTTTGAAATAAAAGATATAGCTAAAGATATCCGCTTTAAAGGCAGTTCTCTTTTTAAGCAAAACCCTACTATACGGTATTGTGCAGGAGCCCCTTTATATGATAATGAAGGGCAAAGGATCGGTACACTTTGTGTGGCTGATTTTAAACCTAATCATTTAAATGAAGAACAAATCTTTGCTTTAAAAGTATTAAGCAACCAGGTATTAAGCGTAATAGAATTAAATACGTACAATCAGCAATTAAAGGAACAGAATACTGCATTAAAGCAGGAAGCTGAAATGAATAAGTTAATGCTGTCTATCATTGCACACGACGTTCGTAATCCGTTAGGGGCTATTAAAGGGGTGATGGATTTTATTTTAACCAATGAAGTTACCGGCGATGATAAAGAACGCCTGACCAGGATGTTTGCAGAACAATTGGATACTACGATTGATTTACTGGGTAACCTGGTGGAATGGAGTAAGACCTATATGTATAAGAACCCGGATGCTGCGGAAAAGTACAACCTGCGTGCGATTACAGAAAATGTGATGGAACAGTTTAAACTGAACAGTATACTGAAGAATGATAAAATAGTGAATCTGGTAGATAATGATCTGGTGCTGATGCAGGATGTGAATATGATTCGGTTTATTTTAAGAAACCTGCTTGCTAATGCCATTAAGTTTACCAAGAACGGAACTGTAACTGTATATGCACATGAGGAAAATGGCAAAGTAGAACTAACAGTTAGCGATACCGGTGTGGGTATGAATGCCAATCAGCTTAGTGGTTTGTTCCAGCATATGAAACACCAGAGTACCATGGGTACCAATAACGAAAAAGGAAATGGCTTAGGATTAATGCTTACCAAAAATTTTATAGATACGCTGGGAGGAACCATCCGCATGGAAAGTGAAGTGGGGAAGGGAACCACTGTATACCTTACAATACCTGTTTAAATTTTTCTTGGGTTTATGTAGCATTCAACAACAAGGAACCAATGGTATTCTTATCATAGGGTTCCTTTTTTTATTTAACAATATGCTAACTGTTTTGCACATTATGATTTATTTCACAGTTAAGGACAAGCATTGGCTTGCAAATTGTAATCACTACTTATAGTCAATCATTAAATCTATAATTATCATCAGAATTCTACACAGTAAATAACAATCAGGAACCCCCTAAAAAATGTTTATGAAATCTACTGGTGTAAAAGAACCTGAATTGCTTATAATTTATGAGCAACCTGTAAAAACGGTACAAGACCAGGCAAGTAAATACTATGAACTGGGCGCAGCATTACTAAAACAGCCAGACCCTGAAGAGGAAAAAACCACTATCCAATTGACTCAGCTGAAGGAAGAGAATGAGTCATTAAAACAGGAACTGGAAATGAATCAGCTAATGCTTTCTATTATTGCACATGATGTAAGAAATCCGTTGGGCGCCATAAAGGGAGTAATGGATTTTATGACCAAACATACTGTTTCGGATGAAGACAGAAAACGGCTTACAGAAAAATCTTCAGAACAGCTGGATACCACCATTGATCTGCTGAATAACCTGGTGGACTGGGGCAAATCTAATTTGTATAAAGACAGTAGTAACAACGAACATTATCTGTTGAATAGCCTGGTTCAGGATATTATATCGCATTTTGAACTGAATCTTTTATTGAAGAATAATACGGTAATTAATCTGGTTGACGGGCAGTTGCTGCTGTTTCAGGATATGAATATGATGGGCTTTATACTACGTAACCTGATTACCAATGCCATCAAATTTACACGCAATGGAACCATTACCGTATCAGCCTATCTGGCAGAAGAAAAAGTGCATATTTCTGTTACCGATACCGGTATCGGGATGACCAATAAACAATTGGAAACTATGTTTCAAAAGCAAAAACACCAGAGCACAAATGGCACCAATAATGAAAAAGGAAGTGGCATGGGTTTAATGCTGACCAGGAATTTTGTGGATGCCTTAAATGGTAGTATCCATGTAAAAAGTGAACCGGGTAAGGGAACGATGGTGCACCTGAAATTTCCGGTGTCTTAAATTGTGTACTAAACCGGTAAATTAAACACAGTACTGATTGCTCCGGAAGATAATAGAATTTCCATTTTTAACATAATCTGAATGCGGACTTCCATCAAACAGAGGGTTTGTCTGATTAACATCAAAAGGATAATATATACGGCAGAATTCTACCTGTGTTCATTTTTCTTATTACATTTAAAACAATGCTATGTGTACTGCTGTATTTAAAAAAACTGCCTGTATTATTGTGCTTTCTATTTTAGGGCATTTAGTTTATGCTCAATCCGGATTCCCTAAATATGAATATGGTATCATGGGGGGAACTTTTATTTATCAGGGAGACCTGTCGCCTTCTCCCATTGGAACCTACCAGCATTTAAAACCTGCTATACAGTTATTTGCCAGTAAAGTGCTGGATGAAAGTTTTGCCTTGCGTGCCAATATATCCAGGGGGAGGATTGAAGGCAATGATGCCTGGTATGCTAGTCCGGCATGGAGAAGAGAACGGAATTTTAGTTTCAATACTTCTATCACAGAATTATCCGCCAACCTGGTCTGGAATTTTTACAGCTATCAACCGGAGGGTACTGTTAAAAGACTATCCACTTATGTTTTTGGAGGCGCTGGATTTAGTTTGCTGCATGTTCAGCGAGACTGGAGTCATTTAAATATAGCAGCTTTTGGCGCCGAAAGCAGTTTGATAAAAGGGCTGGGTGCCGATACCATGCATACACCTCCCTCCATTATACCTGTATTGCCCCTTGGTGCAGGGGTGAGGTATCGGATCAGTTCAGATTTATCTATTGCAGCTGAATTTACTTACCGGTTTACTTTTACAGATTACCTGGATGGATTCAGCAAATCGGCCGACCCCAATAAGAATGATTTTTATTACGGATATACTGTTGGGTTGGTGTATACACCTGAAAAGAATTTTCTCAGGTGTCCTAAAATTGTTCAATAGTTTATTTGAAAAAATGGTAAACGGCAAAGCTCATGATATAGGCCAGTCCGGTCATATATACAAACTGAAACACCGGCCATTTCCAGGATTTGGTTTCTCTTTTAACTACTGCAAGGGTACTCATACATTGCATGGCTAAGACATAAAAAACAAGAAGAGACATGGCTGTTGCTAAAGTGTATACTTTAGTGCCATCTTCCCGTTTAGCCGTTTGCATCTTAACACGCAGGGTGGTATCATCATTATCTTCCACACTATACAGTGTGGCCATCGTGCCTACAAATACTTCCCTGGCAGCAAAGCTGGTAAACAGGGCAATGCCTATTTTCCAGTCAAACCCCAGTGGTTCAATAACAGGTTCCAGGCTTTTACCTACAATACCGGCCCAGGAGTTCTGTAATTTTTCTGACAAATAATGCTTTTGCAGGGAATCTTTTTGCAGGGGATGCTGCTGTGTTAAGAGGGCATATTTTGCTTCCACATTATGCATTCTGCCAGATGGTCCGTAAGAGCTCAGAAACCATAACAACAAACTGATAACCATGATAATTCTACCAGCATCCGTTACAAATATTTTAGCTTTTTCCAGCATGGTAATCCCTACATTTTTCCAGCGGGGTGCACGGTAAATAGGTAGTTCCAGGATGAAGAAGCTTTTTTCTTTCAGTTTAATAAATCCTTTCAAAACATAACTTACAATTAGTGCCATCACTACACCTAATAAATAAAGCGCCATCATGACCAGTCCCTGCAGACTTAAAAAACCGAAATAATATTTATTTTGAACAGAAAGGGAAATCAATATTGTATATACCGGTAAACGGGCACTGCAGCTCATGAGTGGTGTAACCAGAATGGTTAACAGCCTTTCTTTTTTATTTTCAATATTTCGGGTACTCATAATGGCCGGAACGGCACAGGCAAAGCCACTGATCATAGGCATTACACTCTTGCCATTTAAACCCACTTTACGCATCAGTTTATCACTCAGAAAACTGATACGGGCCATATAGCCGCTATCTTCCAGAATCGTAATCAGTCCGAATAAGATCATGATTTGAGGAATAAATACCATGATACCACTTAATCCGGCTATAAAACCATTAATCAGCAGGTCGCTCCACCAGGCTTGCCGGAGAGAATGGTTCAGTAAATTGGCAATTTGCTGAAAACTCCATTCAATACCATCCATTGGAAAGCGGGCCAGCCAGAAGATGCTTTGGAATAATATAAAAAGAACTGACAATAATATTAAATACCCCCAAACCCTATGTAATAGAATATCATCAATTTTATCTGTAAATAATTTCTTTTGTAATGGGTCTGGTTCTGTTACATTTCTGGTAATGATTTCCTTGATATGCTGGTATCGCTGTAAGATTTCTTCGGCCTGGGTTTTGGTGGGGTTAAACTTATTGTCAATTTCAATCTGTTCAATCCTGTCCTGCATTACCGCATCCAAAGGAAAATTTTCATGGTTGATGAGATAATGGACACAGGCATAATCACTTAATCGGGGAAATAATTGTTTCACCTGACTGATAGAAGCATCTGCCAATTGTTTTACCTTAATAAAATCATTGGTTTGCTGCCTGTTTTGCTGATGGATGATTGTGGAAAGGGCAGATTTTAAATGATGCAACCCTTTTTCTTTCCGGGCATTTACAGCTACAACGGGTACCCCCAGTTCTGCAGATAAACCGTCAATATCTATCTTAATCCCTTTTTTAAGGGCAAGGTCATTCATACTCAGTGCCACTACCACCGGCACTTTTAAATCGATAATCTGGCTGCAGAACAGCAGGTTTCTTTTCAGGTTACTGGCATCGGCTACCAGTAAAATAATATCTGCCTTAATTTCTTCATCGGCATTCATCAGTACTTTATAAGCCACCCATTCATCTGCCCTGCGGGGATATAAAGAATAGGTACCCGGCAAATCAATCAGTTCGGCTTTTTCTGTGTTATCCAGTTCTATAGTGCCCGTTTTTTTATCAACGGTAACCCCGGGGAAATTGCCCACTTTCTGATGCAATCCGGTTAGAGCATTGAATAAAGAGGTTTTTCCGCTGTTGGGATTGCCTACTAATGCGATATGTATGTTTTTGTTGGCCACTTGTAAAGACGGCAAATGTAGCTGCAAGCAATAGTATCCTGTTTCGAGGTTGGGAAAAGAATAATCAAACAATTATCGCAATGGAGAAATCTGTTAAGTTTACTTTTGCTGAATCAAACAATTAATATGAAGAAAGCCTTCCTGCTGCTGGTATTGATTCCCTTACTGGGTATTACCCAAAGTAAAAAGAAACAATTAAAAGCTGAAAAACAAGCCACTCAGCAATTAGTTGCACATTTAAGAGACAATGTGAAATACCTGGCGGATGATAAACTGGAAGGCAGAAGAACCGGTACAAAGGGTGAATTACTGGCTATGCATTACCTGGAGGAGCAATACCAGCAGATAGGATTGGAGCCAAAAGGTACGGATGGTTTTGTACAGGAATTTACCATTGATGAGGGCAAACAGGCAGATGTGGAGCATACTTATTTTATAGCTGAAGGGAAAAAACTGGAATTGAACAGTGATTTTTTTCCACTGGCTTTCAGTGCAGCGGGAACAATAAAGGCAACCGTATCTCCCAGCCTGAATGAGAAAGATGCCCCCTGGTTTACAGATCTGGCAGGTGCATTGGAAGATAATGCTGCTAATCCGCATTTTGATATTGACGACTATATTAAAAAACTGGCAGTAACTGCAGCAGGGAAGCATGCAAAAGCGCTGATCCTGTATAACAGTTCTGCTGCCACAGATAATGTGTTGTTTAATAAAAATGACCAGTCCCCCCTGTCCCCGATACCTGTTATGTATATCAATAAGGAAGCTTTTAAAAAATATTTCCCGGATCAGGCAGCTTCAGTTAACATAAGCGTAAAAGTAACCCTGTATCAGAAAACCAGAAAAGCCAGAAATGTAATTGCTTATATAAATAATAATGCCGCAAATACCGTAATTCTGGGTGCACATTACGACCACCTGGGTTATGGAGAGGATAAAAATGCCCTGGATACCGTTCATGCAGTACATAATGGGGCAGATGACAATGCCAGTGGTACCAGTGCTTTGATTGAACTGGCCAGAATGCTGAAAAAATCATCCCCTGCCAATAATAATTATCTGATTATCAGTTTTTCAGGGGAAGAACTGGGCTTAATGGGCAGTAAATACTGGCTGGAACATCCTACTACTGCTATTACCCCCAATTATATGATTAATATGGATATGGTGGGAAGGTATGATACCGCGCATAAACTTACTATTGGCGGATATGGAACCACTCCTGCCTGGGGAGATTTGCTGAATACTTCCAATACAAAAGGATTGCTGATTAAATTTGACAGTTCAGGCAGTGGCCCGAGTGACCATGAAGCATTTTACCGTAAAAACATACCAGTATTATTTTTCTTTACCGGTAGCCACGCTGATTATCATAAAGCAACCGACGACTGGCAGAAAATAAATTATGAAGGAGAAGGAACGATTGTACAGTATATCTATAATATTATAACAGCAGCAGATACAAAGGGGAAACTGGCATTTACAAAAACGTCTGAACCCAAAGCAGGCAGGAGTGCTAAGTTTTCGGTTAGCCTGGGTATTATACCTGATTATGGATATACCGGAACCGGAGTTAGGGTAGACGGCGTAAGCGGTGGTAAACTGGCTGAAAAAATTGGGTTACAGGCTGGTGATGTATTGTTACAGCTGGGTGAATATAAATTTGTGGATGTAATGAGCTATATGCAGGTATTGAGTAAATTTAAAAAAGGAGACCAGACAAAACTGTATTCCAGAAGGGGAAAGGAGGAAAAGCTATATGATATTCAGTTTTAACCAGTGTAAATATGTCGAAATTCAGATTAGATGTGGATGTACTGAATGATGATTTTTTTGAGGAAACGCGTTTGCTGGGCATTACAGCCCCTTTAAAAAATTATCAGTTTTGCTGGCAGTTAAATAACCAGCTGGGATTTGATTTCAGGTTGAATACCGATTATGAGATTCATCTCAGAAAAAAGGACAGAAGTTATTATTTTAATATTTACGAGTCTAAAGAGCCCAATAGTTTTCTGGTGCATTACCTGTACCACAATCATTTTGACGGGGAATACCTGCTGCCCGAATTTAAGCATATGGACTTTTTATGGCTGATGAAAGGCGATCTGGCGGATGATGAAAAATGCAACTGGATTAAACAATCCGTTAAAGCCATCACCGGTGTTCAGATGGTGGCGGAACTGACCAATGAACAGATCAAAAACAAGGGGAATATGGTTTTTTAAAAGGAATTATCCTGCTACGCAACCATTTTTGATTTAAGTTGTTAGTATAACTATATGTGGGAAGAAAAAGGCCATCAATTGTACAAAAAATTCATTTTTTCTGATTTTTCTGAAGCTTTTGGCTTTATGACCAGGGTAGCCATGGAAGCAGAAAAGATGGACCATCATCCATTATGGACCAATGTGTGGAATACTTTGGAGATATGGCTAAGTACCCATAGTGCCGGAGATATTGTAACAGATAAAGACAGGGAATTAGCCAGAAGAATTGATGCATTAAGATAAAACCCATTCCACTTCCCCCCAGGAAAAAGTATCCTGTAATGCGCCAGTTGTCAGTAATTCCCCTTTTTCATTTACTCCATTCACCTGGCAGTTAAAAACAACATTCTTTTTTTTAAGGGTAACTGTTTCATTTCTTTTATACAGATGCTGGTTATATTGATTCAGAATGGTGGAGAATTCCCTTTTTACCAATAGCAGAAACCATTTATCCATTAAACTGCATAATTCTCTGGCTAATAAAACAGGATTAAAATCTTTACCGGTTATTTGTTTTAAGGATACCGGGTTTTTAATAGAAGGTAAAAAAACAGTCTGGTTGATATTAATACCTATACCAACCACAGCCCAGGGCCAATTTGCAGTTTGTAGTTGGGAGGCGGGAGACGGGAGTGGGGAAACAGGAGTTGGGAAGCTGCCTGTTTCACTCTTTACACGGGTTTCTATGAGTATTCCACCTGCCTTCCTGTCACGCCAGTAAATATCATTGGGCCACTTAATGGAAGTCTCTTCGCCGGCATATGCAGCGAAACATTCATATGCAGCTAGAGCCATGGCTGCACTGAGGTAAAACTGTTGATACAGCTGCAAAGCAGCAGTATTCAGCACCACAGAAAGCATGATATTTGCACCGGGTTCTGCGTTCCAGGTTTTGCCTCTCTGTCCCTTACCTTTTGTTTGTTCATGGGCAAAACAGGCAGTACCATGTGCAGCCAATTTAGCCTGAATCATGTCAAAGGCATAATTATTGGTACTATCAACTGTCATTAATTCAATGAACGGTTCCCCGATGTGATGTATGTGTAGTGTTGATGACAAAGAATTGTTACTTTTGAACGAAATTAATCAGTCGGCGGTCATTACCGGGTAAATTGCATAAAAACATTTGCTAAAGCCCGATACCGGATATCCGATTCAGGAAATAAATAAATTATATCACAAAAAATCTTTTAGATTATTGGCACCACTTACTGTTTCTGATAGCCCCAAAAAAACAACTGCGAGGCTAAACCGCAATTCAAAAGTCTTTAAAACAATTATTAAGGCTATACAGGATAAAAAGGGAGAACATATTCTCAGTTTGGATTTAAGAAAGATACCTGAAGCTGTGGCCGACTTTTTTATCATTTGCCAGGCAACCAGTAATACACAGGTTCGGGCTATTAGTGACAATATAGAAGATGAATTGTATCAGGTTTGCGGGGAAAGACCATATAAACACGAAGGAAAAACCCTTGCACATTGGGTATTAATAGATTATATAAGTATTGTGGTGCATGTAATGCAACCGGATGCAAGAAAATTTTATAAGCTGGAAGATATGTGGAGTGATGCGGTGGTGACAGGGCATGATCTTTGAGTTTAAGATAAAACAGTTACTAACTGAACTTTAATTTCATACAAACATTAATTATTTGAATCTGAAGAATCTGAATTATGGCACAAGATGATAAAAAACCTTTGTTTCCTTTTACCGGAGGTGACAAAGGGGATGATAAACCACTTAAAAAAGGACCGAAATTTAATATTTACTGGATATACCTGATCATTTTTGCTGTTTTGGTAGCATCCACTTTTTATAAGTTTAATCCGGAATCAACACCTATTTCCCAACAGGAAGTTTTTGCAAATATGCTTGCTAAAGGGGATGTGGAAAGAATTGACCAGATTGATAATAAGAATATTGTCCGGGTTTATATTAATGTGGACAGTATTGGTAAACCTTATTATGAAGAGAAACTGAAAACAAAATTAGACCCTGCAAAAGTTAAGGGAGTGCCTTTATTTCAGTTCCGTATTATTGACTGGAAAGTGTTTAATGATGATTTAAAAGATTTTTATAAAGATCATCCCGGATTGACCAAACCTAAAGTAATTATCTCTTCTGAAGGTGAATTCTGGGGTCCGATAGCCAATACCGTTATTTCTATGGTGGTGATTATCGGGTTATGGATTTTGCTGATGCGTAAAATGGGTGGTGGTGGCCCTGGTGGCGGTGGCCCTGGCGGTATCTTCAGTATCGGAAAGTCTAAAGCACAGTTATTTGATAAGAGTGCAAAAGTAAATATCACTTTTGTAGATGTAGCCGGATTGGATGAAGCGAAAGTGGAAGTGATGGAAATTGTTGATTTTTTAAAGAATCCTAAAAAATATACTTCTCTGGGTGGTAAAATACCGAAGGGAGCTTTACTGATTGGACCTCCGGGTACGGGTAAAACCCTGCTGGCTAAAGCCATGGCAGGTGAAGCACAAGTGCCGTTCTTCAGTCTGAGTGGCAGTGATTTTGTGGAAATGTTTGTTGGGGTGGGTGCCAGCCGTGTACGTGATTTATTTAAACAGGCAAGGGAAAAAGCACCTTGTATCATATTTATTGATGAAATAGATGCTATTGGACGTGCAAGAGGCAGAAATGCGATCATGAGTAATGATGAAAGGGAAAATACCCTGAATCAGTTACTGGTGGAAATGGATGGATTTGGTGGTGATACTGGCATTATTATTCTGGCTGCAACCAACAGGCCGGATGTACTGGATAGCGCTTTATTGCGCCCGGGCCGTTTTGACAGGCAGATTTCTATAGATAAACCGGATGTAAAAGGAAGGGAAGCTATTTTTAAAGTGCATTTAGGGCCCATTAAAATTTCTGAAACCTTAGATATTCATAAACTTGCTGAACAAACTCCTGGATTTGCAGGTGCGGATATTGCCAATGTTTGTAACGAAGCTGCATTGATTGCCGCCAGAAAAGATAAGCTGGCAGTAGATATGAGTGATTTTCAGGATGCCATTGACAGGGTAATTGGAGGATTGGAAAAGAAGAATAAGATCATTGCCCCTCATGAAAAGGAAATTATTGCTTACCACGAAGCAGGCCATGCGGTAGCGGGCTGGTTCCTGGAACATGCATACCCTTTACTGAAAGTGACCATTGTTCCGAGAGGTACTGCTGCATTGGGATATGCTCAATATACGCCTAAGGAACAGTATTTACACCGGACAGAAGACCTGATAGAAAGAATTTGTATGGCATTAGGCGGAAGGGCCAGTGAAGAAATATTCTTTGGTAAAATATCTACCGGCGCGGCAAGTGACCTGCAGAATGTAACACAGATTGCCTATTCTATGGTAACCATTTATGGTATGAATGCCAGGGTAGGAAATGTTAGTTTCTATGATCCTTCACAGGAAAATACCTTTACCAAACCTTACAGTGAGGAAACTGGTAAAATGATTGATGAGGAAGTGAGGAAGATTATTGAAGATGCCTACCAGAAAACGATAGCACTGTTAACAGATAAGAGGGTGGAAGTGGAAACACTGGCTAAAGCGTTACTGGATAAGGAAGTATTACACCAGAGTGATGTGGAGATTTTGATTGGTAAACGTCCTTTTGAAGAAAAGAAGTTACTGGAAGAAGACCCCACACCTATGCCTGAAATTATTCCTGAAATCAATGATTCTAATATTATCTCATAATTATGGAAAATGGCAACAACAGCTAAAGAAAATATATTAAAAAAAATAAGACAGGCACTGGCACAACCAGTGCCTGTTCCTTTTCCTCAGAGTGAAGGCAATGATTCTGTATATAAAGCATCCAAACAGGAACTGGAAATAGAATTTGCAGAAAACTTTACCAGCTTACTGGGAAAGTTTTCCTTTTGTATGAATGAACAGGAACTGGAAAGTCAGTTGCAGTTGCTCATCAATACCCGGAAATGGAAATCAGTGTTTTGCAGTGAACCCTCTCTGAAGTCCAGTCTGGCTGCATTACCGGTTGAATTGCAGGAAAACGACCTGAATCATTGTGATGCTTCCATCACTGCCTGCGAAGCACTGGTAGCCAGAACAGGAAGCTTATTACTGAGCAGTGTACAGCAAAATGGGCGGACTGCCAGTATTTATGCTCCGGTACATATATGTATTGCCTATACTTCGCAGCTGGTTTATGATATTAAAGATGCCTTACAACTGGTGAAAGAAAAATACCCGGAACAATTACCTTCACTGATTAGCCTGGCTACAGGGCCCAGCAGGACTGCAGATATTGAAAAAACACTGGTAGTAGGTGTTCATGGCCCTAAAGAAGTGTTTTGTTTTTTGGTGGAAGACAGTATGTAAGATTGACCGGACAAGCTTAACTTTAACCTGTGGAAAAAAATCGTTTTTTATTTGTATATGGTTCACTGCGCAGTGGATTTAACAGTGATGCCTACCAGTATATCAGCAGGTATTTCACCTTGGTAGATAATGCCAAAGTAAAAGGGGTATTGTACGACCTGGGCGATTATCCGGCTGCATTGCCTTCTGATAAAGACTTCTTTATTACCGGTGAATTGTATTACCTGAAGAATGAAGAAGAATATAACTGGGCGATGGAACAACTGGATGATTATGAAGGCTTACATGTGGAAGCAGGGGAAAGGCCTTTATACAGAAGGGATATTGTAACAGTTTATGCAAGAGATAATGAAGTTATGGCCTGGGTTTACTGGTATAATAATGATATTGAGGGGAAACCCCGGATAGAAAGCGGGGATGTGTTGGAATACCTGAGGCATAAACAGTAATAAGCAAAACATGGAAATTTCAGCACAAAAAAAAATATACTTTCTTTCTGACTTTCATTTAGGGGCTCCTGATGAAAAAAGTAGTTTGGTAAGGGAGAAAAAGCTGGTTCGTTTTTTTGACAGTATTCGTCATGATGCAGCACAGATTTTTATTGTAGGGGATATTTTTGACTTCTGGTATGAGTATAAAGAAGTGGTTCCCAGGGGCTATGTTAGATTATTGGGGAAACTGGCTGAACTGACAGATGCGGGTATTCCTATTCATTTTTTTGTTGGTAACCATGATATGTGGATGCATGATTATTTTCAGAAAGAACTGAATATATCTGTCTATTTTGAACCCAAAGTGTTTGAGTTTAATCAGAAAATTTTTTATATCGGCCATGGTGATGGACTGGGCCCAGGAGATCATGGATACAAGTTTATTAAAAAGATTTTCCGTAATCCTCTTTGTCAGTGGGCTTTTGGTCAGTTGCATCCTACCTGGGGTATTGGGCTGGCAAATTATTTCAGCAGAAAAAGCAGGGTTAAAACAGGTAACAGCGATGAGATTTTTTTAGGGGAAGACAAAGAATGGCTGATCCTCTATTGCCGTGAAATATTAGAACAAAAGCATTACGACTATTTTATATTTGGCCACAGACATTTTCCACTTGATTTTAAATTGAGTGCTGATAGCCGGTATATTAACCTGGGAGATTGGATCCGTAATTTTACCTATGCCAGCTTTGATGGAAAGGATATGGAACTAAAAAAATGGAATGACTGATATTTACCGATTCAT
>Ga0364886_10282_pt1 | contig 28440 bp, 27 predicted proteins | sample ExccelJu500001D3_4_FD_206926 | JGI IMG/M metagenome (GOLD analysis project Ga0364886, IMG submission 206926) | Enriched cells from Trout Bog Lake Hypolimnion, Wisconsin, USA - BchlTB.July23.5000.01.D3 | ecosystem: Environmental > Aquatic > Freshwater > Lake > Hypolimnion/Profundal zone | place... | reverse complement strand
TAGCAGAGCATAAAAAATACTTGAATTCATCAAAAGAGTTGACGACTGTGATGTTACCGGAAAAACCGGCTGCCTTGTATTGGCGTCCCCAGGGGGGGTCGAACCCCCGTTACCGCCGTGAAAGGGCGGTGTCCTAGGCCACTAGACGATGGGGACTAAGACTGTGTTGCAGTAAACTGCTTGCGATTTTTTCTTTTCTGAATGTTGTTGTTTTTCAACAAAAACTGGTTATTGGCGTCCCCAGGGGGGTTCGAACCCCCGTTACCGCCGTGAAAGGGCGGTGTCCTAGGCCACTAGACGATGGGGACTAAGACTTTAAAACTTTCAATCAATTGGTGGAGCCAAGCGGGATCGAACCGCTGACCTCTTGCATGCCATGCAAGCGCTCTCCCAGCTGAGCTATGGCCCCCTTAATTGAGTCCACTTATTATACGGATTTTTTTTGGCTTGTCTATAGTTTTTTTTAAAACCAAGCGTCTTTTCTGCCAGAATTTTGCCCTGTCCGAGTATTTGCCTCAAAAATGATGCGCCGCACAATGTTTGGCGCATCCAAGCAATTCAGGCATTAGTTGCACGGATAAAATCAATCGCCCGCTGGATTCTATCCAGGGTTTTTTGTTTACCCAGCAAGGCCAGCGTAACATCAATGGCTGGCGAGACACCACTGCCACAGACGGCAACCCGTAATGGCTGTGCAACTTTTCCCAAGCCCAGCTGTAACTGTTCGGCAGCATTGAGGACTATTTGATGCAATGGCTCCGCTTCCCAGGCGCTTACTTCAGAAAATTGCTGCAAGAGATGCTGCAAAACCAGCTCGCTGCCTGCCTTGAAATTCTTTTTCACGGCATTTTCGTCGTATTCGGCAAAGTCTTTATAGAAATAAACACTTTGCGCAACGATTTCCACCAAGGTTTTGCAGCGCTCGCGTTGCGCCTTAACCACATCTGCCAGATCTGGCCCACTGGCCGGATCGATACCCATCTCACCCATATGCCAGCTAAGATGATGTGCCACATGAGCTGGATCGCTGTTCATCAGATACTGATGATTCAGCCATAACAGTTTTTCGGTATTAAAAGTGGAGGCCGAGACGTTAACTTTTTCCAGCTCGAAATACTGAATCATTTCATCAAGGCTGAACAACTCTTGATCACCATGCGACCAGCCCAAGCGCACCAGATAGTTGAGCAAAGCTTCCGGCAAATAACCTTCGTTGCGATATTGCATGACACTCACCGCACCGTGACGCTTGGAAAGTCTCGCACCATCTGCACCCAATATCATCGGCACATGCGCATAAACCGGCAACTGAGCGCCCAGCGCTTTGAGAATATTGATTTGCCTTGGGGTATTGTTAACATGATCGTCGCCTCTGATCACATGAGTTACCCCCATATCCCAGTCGTCCACTACCACTGTCAGATTATAGGTTGGCGTACCATCGGAACGGGCAATAATCAAATCATCCAGCTCGCTATTGGCAACCACAATCCGGCCCTTGACCAGATCGTCTATCACCACTTCGCCCTGCACCGGATTTTTGAAACGCACCACCCGTTCGCCAACAGCATCCGTACCCTGCCGACATTTTCCGTTGTAACGCGGCTTTTCCTTATTGTTCATTTGTTGTTCGCGCAAGGTCTCCAGCTCTTCTTTACTGCAATAACAATAATAGGCATCACCCTGATTCAGCAATTGCTGAATCACTTCCTTGTAGCGATCAAAGCGCTGAGTTTGAAAAAACGGGCCTTCGTCATATTCCAGACCTAACCAGGCCATACCTTCCAGGATGGCATTTACGGACTCCTGACTGGAGCGCTCCAAATCTGTGTCTTCAATTCTAAGAATAAAGCGACCACCGTGTTTGCGGGCATATAGCCAGGAAAACAGGGCGGTTCTGGCCCCGCCGACATGTAAATAGCCGGTTGGACTGGGGGCAAAGCGGGTTCTAATACTCATTTTTTATTATTTGGTGGTTAAAAATCTTTTTGCGTATTCGGCTGGAATGGTTTTTGAGGCGCTTAAACGCATCGCCTGATAGTTAAATTGTACACTGCCTTTGGCTGCGTCATTTTTGCCAAGTATAGCCAATGAAGTACCATGCCCTTTGGCGGCAGCTTTTTCATACCAGTGCGTGGCTTTATCTCGGTCGGCAGCGACACCTTTGCCGCTATCGTACATGGCGGCGATAGCGACCTGAGCATCCACCATGCCCTGATTGGCGGCTTTTTCCATCCAGATGGCTGCCTGTTGCTCGTCTTTTTCATAACCTTCACGACCCAACAGGTACATGGACGCCAATTTGGCCTGAGCTTGAGCATTGCCGTGCTCCGCCGATTGCTTAATTGATTCTGGATTTTGGGCAAATACGTTGGTTGACTGCATAATCAACAGACAGAGAATCAGAATTTTGTGCATGATGAACCTCAAAGTATTTCAAAAACAATGCTGCATTATTTCATGACCGTCCAATAAGTTGAACGCACTGGCAAAAAATAATCAATCAGTGCTAGACTTAGCGAACAAGGGAAACGATTTGACCTTGATATTATGCAAGAATAATAATCTGGAGAACATTATATGAACAAAAAACTACTGGCCATGACCACACTGGCAGGCGCGCTGTTATCCGGTTGCGCGACTCAGTCCATCAATGGCTACTCGGCTTTCCAAGCTGTTGATTTGAACCCGCAGGTTAAATCAGGCAAACTGGTGCAAAAAACTCAAAACTTTTTTGTGATCAATGACTCATCTTCATCAACAGGCATTACTTACCTGGGTTCGCCGGACTACAAAGGCACTAAACTGGATGTGGAGAAAGATATTCTGAATAAATTTAACAAATCTATTCCGTCCATCCCGCTGTCCTCCGGCTTGCTCAGCTTCGGCTTTGGTTCTTGCCTGGGCTGGCACAACACCCAGTTGAATCAACCTCTGCAAAGTTACAACCCGGCAGGTTTTAATACAGGTATTGCCTCTTTAACCTGCTCTAGTGGCGGCACACCTTTGGCTGACGCAATTGTGGAATCCAACAAAGACTTAAGCACAGCAACCGGCAATATCGCTCTGATCATCCTGAGTGATGGCAGAGACGAAATGCCCGCCAATCATGCCGCCGAGGCGCTTAAAGCCCAATATGGTGACAGATTATGCATTTACACTGTATGGGTAGGCAATGATTCCGATACTATCGGTCAGGCCAGCCTGCAACAACTGTCCAGCATAGGCGCTTGTGGTCTGTCTACAGATGCCGCCAGCCTGTCCACCGCACCCGGCATGAGCGATTTTGTGACCAAGGTGTTCTTTAAAGAAGGCAAACCGGTTCCTGCACCTGCACCAGTTCCTGCACCACAACCAAAATGTACTGATGCGCCTAAAGGGGCTATTGTGGACAAAGACGGTTGCTGGTCATTCCACGGCGTACTGTTCGATTTTGATAGCGATAAAATCAAATCTGCTTTTACCCCTGCTATTCAAAACGCTATAGAAGTATTAAAACTTAACCCCGGCCTGACTATTGAAATTCAAGGTCATACCGATGGTCGCGGTACTGTTGCCTATAACCAGAAGCTGTCCGAACGCAGAGCGTTGACGATTAAAAACGAACTGGTTAAACAAGGCGTAGATCCTAAACGTTTATCAACCATTGGCTATGGCAAATCCGAACCGGTTGAGTCAAACGATACCGATGAAGGCCGTGCTTATAACCGTCGGGTTGTTTACAGAAGAACCGATAAATAAATAATTATTGATCGGGATAAAAGGGCGGCTTTGGCCGTCCTTTTTTTTGGATGCTGGAAACCACAGAAACGCTTTCGGCTTTATCCTGATTCTGGTTGGTCACATCCCAGCCTTCTTTCAGCATATTGACATGAATCACCACTTCCGTGGGTTCGTCATGGCTTTGCACTATCAGCCACGTATTGCAAGGTTTTTTCAGACTTTTAAGTTCCTTTATTTTCTTCCGGCAGTTTGCTAGAGGATAACACCGACATTATCAGAAAAACAGGCCGGATAAAGAGTTAGCCGCAACTCCAAATCCGCAATATTTTCATATACAGGCTTTTTCCCTGAAAGTTGTTCACTTTCAGCCAGAATCACATCCACACCTGAACCACGTCTATCCATTAAAAATTCCCGCCCTAGCCCGGATTCACGCATCCGATAATAACGGGAAAATAAACTGGCTAATAATTCGTTACGCGGCATAGACATCAACTGCATGGTGTCAATAGTCATTGAGTTAGGCAAAGCGCCCGGCGAATAGAGTTCCAGGCGGTCACTAAACATATGCAAACGAATCCGATTATTGCCAATTGAATAATCACGATGCACAACGGCGTTGACCAGGGCTTCAAAAACTGCCCGCAAGCTGTATTGCGGATAATCGATACGGCCCAGGGATTTGCGGGCAGGGATTTTCATATGCAGGCGCACAAAATTAAATGCATCCCAAATTTGCTGATCCAGCGGCCCTTCAAAATCTTTAGCATCCAGTTGATCATTGGGCTCATTCTCTGCGCCGCTATAGGCTACTGCCTGAATATAAGCCGCCGGTAACCATTGCACCGGTTTATTGGTGCAAAGCAACACCCCCGCCACACTTAAACACCATTCTGACTCTATGTCCGCCACAAGGTGTAAGCGACGCATTTGTAGCAAGGCATCGCCTTCATTTTTACGCAAAAAATAGTCTATTAATAAAGGATTGGCCTGGCTTATTTCTGCATTGGGTACGGCCTGTTCTTCAAAGCGTATTAACCGGGATTGGCTGCGCTGTTGAAACAGCCGAGCCAGTACATCAGGTTTCATTTCCCGTTTGGCATGGGCAACTCGTTTAAAGTAACCGTTTGGGCTTTTATGCACCATCAGGCTGCGTGGCGCTTGCACAATAATCACTGGTTGTAGATGGCCGTTATCATCCGGTAACTCGATATGCTGAGTATTAATATCCAGTGGTGGGTCGATAAGTGTCTGGCAAATTTCCGCCAGCCATTTTTCAACGCTATCCAGAGCATCAAGCGCTATGCCCAGCACTTGATGAGTTTTATCATCAACGCCCAGAATCAGGGTGCCCCCATTGGCATTGGCAAACGCCGCCAGTTCATCGGCCAGACTATCCGGGTGCGGACCTGCTATCTTGCTATTACCGCGCATCACCAGCCGCTTAAGTTCCAGCGTGGAGTCTTCTCCCAAACGAATTCGGTTTAGCCAGTCCTCTATACTTGGCATTGGTTTTGCCCCAATTCTGTCACCAGATCAATCGGACAGCCAAAGGTATCTTCCAGCAGAAACAATGCACCGAAGTAACGCTTGGAATCTGCCGTGCCGCCAAAATGCATCAAAATATCCACATCGCTTTTTTCAGTGGCGCTATCATCACCAGCCGTAGCACCAAACAGTACCAACCTTTCCACCCCAAATTTTTCGTATAATTGCGGCTTCAATTGCCTGAGCATATTTAGTGAGGTTTGGCGTTGCATGACTGTTCTCCGGTACAGGTTGCGTTATTGCTCAATTGTAGCGCTAGTCTTGTTTGTAGTGTGTAGTCAAGTGTTCCATGAGATTGCCTAATAAAATCCCACGAACTTTAAAAAACCGCGCCATCCATTAGTGACGCGGATAACTTAACCCGTTTAGGGTGGATGTGAGCGCCAATGTTCACGGACATTCTCAATGCAACCCAAATGTTGGCGATTACTTCCCGCCAACCGTCACAGTTTGCAGTAACTCAGGATGCACCCGGCGCTGAAAAGCGTCTTTGATGTCGGCGGCGGTTACGGCTTCTACCCTGCTTTGAAACACATCCAGATAATCGATAGGCATTTGGTAAAAACCTATCATGCTGACATATTCGGTGAGTTTGCTATTGGTATCTACCCGCATGGCGAAACCGCCGGTGATGTTTTTCTTGGCGGCGATCAGCTCGGCTTCGCTTGGGCCATTGTCAATAAAGTCTTTTAAGGTGGCGTTCATCACTTCTACAGCTTTGGCGGTTTGATCGTTGCGGGTTTGCAGGCCGATGATGAATGGCCCTGGCCTGTAAAGCGGCGCAAACTGGCTATAAGCGCTGTAGGCCAGGCCGCGTTTTTCCCGGACTTCATCAAACAATTTGGACACCAGACTACCGCCACCCAGAATATGATTGCCCACATACAAGGCGAAGTAATCCGGGTCTTTACGATAAGTACCCGGCAAACCGGCCAGCACATGGGTTTGGGTAGACGGGAATTCGATATGCTGACTACTGCCTTTGGTTAAGGGTTGAACCTCTGGAATTTCGGCGGGTTTTTCGCCTACCGGTAAACCAGCCAACAACGATTGGGCGATTTGCTCGGCTTTTTCATGGCTCAAATCACCAACAATCACCACAATGGCATTGGCCGAGACATAATATTTGTTGAAAAACGCTTTAAGATCCTCCGCCTGAAAAGTGGAGACGGTTTCCAGCATCCCTTCTTCTGGATGCGCATAAGGATGATCGTGATACAAGGCCTTATGAAAGGCAATACCGGCTATTGCGCCAGGTGATTCTTCCCGATGCTTCAGACCAGCCAGAGTCAGGTTTTTTTCACGCTGAAAATCGGCGGCGTTAAAAGCCGGATGCGTCAAAACTTCCTGAAAAGTGGCGACTGCTTTCTCGAAAAGCTTGGGTTCGGTCAGGCTGCGCAAGGCTAACCAGGCGGTATCTTCGGAAACGCCATTAGCGAAGGTGGCACCGACCGAATCAAAGCGATTGGCGACTTCATCGGCACTCCATGCCCCGGAGCTTGAGCCTAATAACGCCGAGGTAAGCGATGCTACCCCGAATTGCGCACCGTCACGGGCGCTACCGGCATCAAACGTCACCCGAATATCGGCCATCGGCAAGGCCGGGTTTTGCACAAAATACACCCGCGCACCTTGTGCGGTTTGCCAGTGTTCTATTTTGACCGCCGCCCAAACGGACTGACTTAAAATTGTTAGCAGCAAAATGCCAAGCAGATTAAAACGCATGATGAACTCCTGTCAATTTGCCGGGTTTTGGGGCTTCGGTAATGGGTTGCGGATCCAGATAGGCAATGGTCAGATTGTCTTCCACCAGATATTTACGTGCCACCTCCCTAACCTGTTCAGCGGTTACCTGATTGATATTATTGACATATTCATCGGCTTTTCGCCAATCTATACCAACGGTCTCCAGCATCCCCAGCTCCATGGCCTGATAGAAATTAGAATCTTTCTGATACACGTCTTTGGCTAACACCTGAGCCTTGATACGCTGCAATTCTTCATGACTAACCAGATCGGCTTTTAGTTGCAGAATTTCTGCCTGTAATGCGTATTCAATGTCAAATACGCTATGACCTTCCGCTGGCGAACCCTCCAGTAAAAACAGGTCCGGCAAGCGACTGGACAAATCGTAACCAGACCCGGCAGACACGGCAATTTCCTGACCTCTAATCAAGCGTGACGGCAAACGGGCGCTATTACCGCCATCCAGAATACCTGATAGCACTTCCAGGGCATAAGCTTCCCATTCCGGTTTTGCTGTTTTCAACACAGGCACTTTATAACCCATCATCAAATACGGCAGCTTGGCAGGCGCTTTTACGGTAATTTTTTTGACACCTTTCTGTTCAATTTCGTCCTGCGGTTTCAATGGCTTTATGACACTGGGTTGCAGACCGGCAAAATATTGTTCGGCCAGCTTAACAACCTGTTCCGCCTCAACATCGCCAACCACGACAACTGTGGCGTTGTTAGGCGCATACCATTGCTGATACCATGCCTGCAAATCTTCCACCTTGTAGTTGGCAATATCACTAGGCCAGCCAATTACCGGGTTTTTGTAAGGGCTATTGGCGAAAGCCACAGCGTTAAATTGCTCCTGAGTTTTTGATCGCGGCTGGTCGTCGGTGCGCATCCGGCGCTCTTCTGTGACCACCTGCAATTCTTTTTCCAGTTCTTCGGCTTTTAGATCCAGATTGCGCATCCGGTCAGATTCCAGTTTAAAACTGATTTCCAGCCTGGACTTTTCCATGGTCTGAAAATAGGCTGTGTAATCGTTACCGGTAAATGCATTTTCCGAACCGCCGTTTTCGGCGATAATGCGTGAAAACTCACCAGCCGGATAAAGCTTGGTGCCTTTGAACATCATGTGTTCCAGCATATGAGAAATGCCGGTGATGCCACCGGGTTCGTAGCTGGCACCAACTTTGTACCAGACCTGGGAAACGACTACCGGCGCGCGGTGATCTTCTTTAACCAGAAGTTTTAAGCCGTTGTCGAATATATGTTCATGTACTTTGCTACTGTCGGCGTTAACCGTCAGAACAGGACAAAACAGCAACAGTGCTGCGAGCCTATGTTTCATAAATCCCTCGTTGATGAAAAAATGAATGCCTGTGATGATTTTAATTATCAAAGGTTCACTGCTATTCTATATTAAATATCAAAGCAAAATTCGGAAGCGAATGACAAACACACAACATGCTCTTTCCTGGAAAAATTATTTAGCTCTCTGCAAACCCAGAGTTGTGGCTTTAATTGTGTTTACGGTAATTGTCGGTATGTTGCTGGCGACCCCCGGACTGCCACCACTATCTAACTTTATTTACGGCATCGTGGGAATTGCTTTATCAGCCTCCTCGGCAGCGGCTATCAATCATTTTATCGATCAAAAAGCCGATGCAGAAATGGGGCGCACCAAGGGGCGACCGCTACCAATGGGTGAGCTCAGTTCCTGGCATGTGCTGACTTTTGCCGGAATCATCGGGGTCAGCGGTATTCTGCTACTGATTATTAAAATTAACATCCTTACCGCTTTTTTAACTTTTCTGTCGTTAATCGGTTATGCGGTGATTTACACGGTGTATCTCAAAAAAATGACACCGCAGAATATCGTGATTGGCGGCGCTGCCGGTGCCGCGCCGCCGGTTTTGGGCTGGGCGGCTATCACTGGCGAGGTTCATCCCCACGCGTTACTGCTGTTTTTGATTATTTTTGTCTGGACGCCACCGCATTTCTGGGCGCTGGCTATTGCCCGACGCGAAGAATACGCCAAAGCTGATATTCCGATGCTGCCTGTGACCCACGGCGTGGAATTTACCCGGCTGCAAATTCTGCTGTATACCATTCTGTTGCTGATTACCACGCTGCTGCCTTATTTAACCGGCATGAGCGGCCTGATTTATCTGGTGACCGCCGTGGTGTTAGGCATAGGCTTTATTTATTTTGCGGTGCAAATGATGCGTAAAAAGGACAATAAAACCGCCATGCGTACTTTTGGCTATTCAATTGTGTATCTTATGCTGATTTTTGCGGCGCTGCTGATTGATCACTATGTTCCGGTAACTCTGTCATGAATTTACAAAACCATGAGCACCCGTTTGCTGAATTTATCAAGATTTTAGGGAAAGGCAAGAAAGGCGCGCGTCCGCTTACCCAGGATGAAGCCTATCGGGCCATGCGGATGATACTGGCGGATGAGGTGCTGCCCATGCAGTTAGGCGCATTTCTGATGCTATTGCGTATCAAGGAGGAAACCAGCGAAGAACTGGCCGGCTTCGTGCAAGCGGTGAAACAGACTATGGCTGTTCCTGGGCAAAACCTGACCGTCGATCTGGACTGGTCGTCCTATGCCGGTAAGCGGCGGCATTTGCCATGGTTTTTATTAAGTACGCTCCTGCTGGCGGCAAACGGCGTCAAGGTTTTTATGCATGGCGCAGACGGTCATACCGAAGGCCGGATTTATACCGGGGAAGTTTTGCAGGCTTTGGGTATAAAAACAGCTGGTTCGCTTGCCGAAGCTGAACAACAGCTTTTGACTCACAATTTCAGCTATTTGTCTCTAAAATATATCTGCCCGCAACTGTATGAGATGATTAATCTGAAGTCGGTAATGGGTTTACGCTCGCCAGTGCATACTCTGGTTAGATTATTGAATCCGTTTAACGCCGCGCATAGCATTCAGGGGATTTTTCACCCCAGTTACCGGCAGGTGCATCAACATGCCGCCTTATTGCTTAACCAGCCACATATGGCGGTTTTAAAGGGCGAAGGCGGTGAAACCGAGCGTAATCCTGATATTGAATGCCTGGTGCAAAGCGTAAACCAGGGGCAATTAAGCGACGAAATTTGGCCTGCATTTTTTGAACGTCGGCATATGAAAGCAGAAGAACTTGATCCGCAACATTTATTACAACTGTGGCGCGGCGAACTTGACGATGAATTTGCAGTCGCAACGGTTACCGGCACCGCCGCTATTGCCTTACGTTTGCTGGGAAAAGCCGACAGTCAGGCGCAGGCGCAGCAACTGGCGGAACAGTATTGGGCCGAGCGTAATCAGTCAGGCTGGTAATTTTTAGCATTGTCGCGACAGATGCGCCACCAAGCCATCTTAATCGGAAAGTTACCTGACCAAATCTTAACATCAGGTTTTGCAGCATGATTATTAGACTGTTAAATATCGCCATTTGCCTATTCGTGCTGTCCGGGTGCGCTATAACGCCGCCAAAAAACACGGACAATCTTTGCCGAATTTTTGCGGAAAAAGACGATTGGTATCAAGCCACCCTTGACTCTGCGCGGCGCTGGGGTACGCCAATTGCCGTGCAAATGGCTATTATCAATCAGGAATCCGGATTTGTGGCTGATGCAGAACCACCACGCCCCTTAATTCTGGGCTTTATCCCCTGGTTTCGGGCCAGTAGCGCCTACGGCTATCCACAAGCCAAGGATGAAACCTGGGCGGACTACCGCAACAGTACCGGCAAGGATTGGGCTGACCGGGAAGATTTTGCCGATAGCTGTGACTTTGTGGCCTGGTATTGCGCGATTAGCCACAAAAAATTGGGCATTTCACTTGCCGATGCCAATTCTCTCTATCTTGCCTATCATGAAGGTCATAGTGGCTTTCAGCATAATAGCCATCTTCAGAAACAATGGTTACAAAATACAGCCCGGAAAGTTAACCAGCGCACCCTGCTTTATGATGCACAATTATCGGATTGCAGACAGGAGCTGAACTCAAAAAACTGATAAACTATGTTTTTTTAACTTTATCAAGTCGGGAGTCTTTGTGAAAACCACTCAACACCGCATTATCGTCACTTTACTTGCATTTATAATAGGATTTGCTATGTTCTCTATGGTTAACGCCGCCACACCGGAAGAAAATAAAGCTGCCGGGGAAGCATTTCTGGCGGAAAACGCCAAAAAGCCTGGGGTTGTCACCACTGCCAGCGGTTTACAGTACCAAGTAATCACCGAAGGTACCGGCGCACAGCCTAGCGCCACGGACAAAGTGACGGTGCATTATCAAGGCACAACCCTGGATGGCAAAGAATTCGACAGCTCTTATAAACGCGGCGCACCTGCGACATTTCCATTAAATAGAGTCATCCCTGGCTGGACTGAAGGCTTACAGTTAATGAAAGAAGGCGGTAAAGCCAAACTGTTTATTCCGGGAAATCTGGCTTATGGCGAAAACAGCCCAACTAGCAAAATCGGTCCAAACGCAACCTTGATTTTTGATGTTGAACTGGTTAAAGTTAATTAAACTTCAGGAAAATTTTAGCCTTTTCTTTTAACGCATGGCGTCAACAAGCCGCTATGCGTTACAATGCTCATATTGTATTTTCGCGAAATCCGATCTACACATTCAGCCGCAGTTTGGTCAAGCGGTCATCATTTTTCCCATTATTCAACCTACGAGCTTATCATGTCAGAAAACATTTCCAATAACGCCCTTATTCTTGCCCTGCTTTCCCTTAATGGCGAGATTGCAATTCAGAAAGATTATCTCGAATCCGACGAAATTCCTGAAGACGAAATCAGCGATGAAGAAGAAGTACTGGAAGATCTTGAACAGGCGCTCATGGAGTTTGTGGATGTCTACAAAGCTCGCGCCAAAGCCGATAGCGGCTTACCTGATCTTGAAGAGCTGCTGGCTGGCGATGCCTGATTCATGAAAGTTCTTTATGGCATAAAGAACTGTGACAGTGTAAAAAAAGCCCGCGTCTGGCTGGACGCCCGGCAAATCGTTTATAGTTTTCACGATTTTCGGACGGATGGCGTAGACAGGGCGTTTCTCGACCGCTTGCTTGTTCAATACGACCTGGCGGAAGTGCTTAACCGCCGCAGCACAAGCTGGCGGGATCTAAGTGAAGCCGATAAATGCGACTTAAGCGATGCCAAAGCTTTCCAATTGATGCAGGACGTGCCAACCTTGATTAAACGGCCAATTTTCGACAACGGTGTCAAGCTGATAGTCGGCTTTCATCCAGAACTCTATCTGTAAAAATTATGAGCGAAACCAAAGCATTACTAAAGGAGCTGATTCGCAGGGAATCGGTTACCCCCAACGATGCCGGTTGTCAGAATTTAATAACGGAACGCCTAAGCAAACTCGGCTTCATCGGCGAGCAACTGGATTTTGCCGATACCAAGAACCTGTGGTTACGTTGCGGTCAGAAAGCGCCTTTGTTTGTGTTTCTTGGTCATACCGATGTTGTACCCAGCGGACCGTTAACCGCCTGGGATTCACCACCGTTTGAGCCGACTATTCGCGATGGCAAGCTGTATGGTCGTGGTGCTGCCGATATGAAAGGCAGTATCGCGGCTTTTATGACGGCGCTGGAACGCTTTATTGATCGAAATCCTACCCATAAAGGCTCTATTGCATTACTGATGACCAGCGATGAGGAAGGCATTGCCAGCCACGGCGTAGTTAAAGTTGTGGAAGTGCTTGAGCAACGTCAAGAAAAAATTGACTGGTGCCTAGTAGGAGAACCGTCCAGCGACAAAAAGCTAGGCGATGTTATCCGGGTTGGCAGGCGCGGTTCTTTATGCGCCAAGCTGACCGTGTTTGGTATTCAGGGGCATGTAGCCTACCCTGATCTGGCTGATAACCCAATTCACAGCTTTGCACCGGCTTTAAAAGCATTAACGGAAGAAGTTTGGGATCAGGGCAATGCTTTTTTCCCGCCTACCCGTTTGCAGGTTTCCAATATCAGTGCCGGTACCGGTGCGGAAAACATTATCCCTGGACAACTTGAAATACAGTTCAACTTACGCTTTAGCACCGAACTTAACGAAGATATAATCAAAACCCGTACTCAGGCAATTCTGGATAACTTTGATTTTAAATACAATTTACAGTGGCGCTTATCTGGAAACCCATTTCTGACCAGCGGCGGAACGTTGATTGAGGCGACACATGCGGCTATTAAATCGGTCTGTCACTACACCACAGTGGACGATACCGGCGGTGGCACTTCCGATGGCAGATTTATTGCGCCAACCGGCGCTCAGGTAGTTGAACTGGGGCCAATTAACGCCAGCATTCATAAAGTGAACGAGCATATCAGCCTGGATGACCTGGAAACCTTAAGCCACATTTATGAGCAGATTTTAATTAATTTGCTCAGCTCTGTTCAACCTGAATGATTTCATTCCGTGCTTGCGACCAGTAGATAAGCAAGCGCAAAGCAATAGAGCTTTATGGCTTTGCGCTTCAAGAGTGCATGGAACGCACCCTACAGCTTTAGTTTTCAGACAAAAGTTGCTCAAACTCTGCAATTGACATCGGCTTGCCGAATAAATAACCTTGTCCGTACATGCATCCAAACTGCTTGAGCAGTTCCAGTTGCTCCGCTGTTTCCACACCTTCGGCTAGCGTACTTAGACCCAATGCTTCAGCCAGATCGATAATTGCTTTTACGATTTTTGCATCATCAGGGTCGTTAAGCATGTCGTTTACGAATGACCGATCAATTTTAAGTATATCGACATTAAAGGATTTAAGCCTGCACAAACAGGAATAAGCCATACCAAAATCATCTATGGCCAAATTAAAACCCGCCTGTTGTAATTGATTTAATATATCGGCAACCGAATCAGGATACAAAGCCAACCCGGCTTCGCTAATTTCCAGCTCCAGACGCCCTGCTGGAATATCAAATTGATTACACAAGGCGAGCACATGATCGGCAAATCCGCCTTTAATTAACTGCTGAATTGAAACATTAATCGACAAATACAGTGATGTAAACTTGTTTTGTTGATTCCATTGCCGTAATTGTTTACAAGCCTGCTCAATCACCCAGTTTCCCAAAGCATTAATCAAGCCGTTTTCTTCAGCTAGCGGAATAAACTGCGCAGGCGGAACCAGTCCTAATATTGGACTATTCCAGGTCAACAATAACTCCGCGCCGATAACATTAAGATCATTCATATTGACTAAAGGCTGAAATCTCAAGGAAAACTCCCGATTTTCCAACGCACAATGCATTGCATTGTTTAAACTAAGCTTGTTTTCCAGCGCTAAAGCCAATTCACTTGAGAAAAACCGGTAAGTATTGCGACCTGCATTTTTTGCCTCATACATAGCAGTGTCAGCTCGCTGCAATAAATCGCTGACCATTTCAGCATTATCAGGATAGATAACAACGCCTATACTACCACCGCCATAAAATGTAAAGCGCTGATATTGATGGCCTTCACCCAGGCGACGCAAAATATTTTCAGCAATTTTCTTACAAATATCGACAACGCTATTTTTTGAGCCGTCAAGCTCTCTGAGCAAAACCACAAACTCATCACCTCCCATCCGCGCCAGGACATCACTTTCCCTTAAACAACTACCGATACGAGCAGCCACAGTCTTTAATAATTCATCACCGGCGTCATGTCCCAGGGTGTCGTTTACTTCTTTAAAACGATCCAGATCAATAAACATCAGCGCCAGCTTGGTGTGATTGCGTTTAGCTAAAATAATAGCTTGCTCAAGCCTGTCGTAAAACAGAGTACGGTTGGCAAGACCGGTCAGATTGTCATAATAGGCTAATTGCCTGATACGTTTCTCAGCTTCTTTCTGTTGAGTAATATCAGCAAAAGCGGCAATATAATTCTGAGCCTTACCTTTTTGATCACGCACCACCTTGATGCTTAACCATTCAAGAAAGATTTCGCCGTTTTTCTTTTTATCCCATATTTCGCCCTGCCAATTATCATTGGCGTTGAGCCCATGCCACATATTTTCATAGAAAAACTCGTCATGCTGCCCTGAGTTTAACATTGCCGGATTTTGACCTTTTACTTCATCTAAGGTGTAGCCTGTCAATTCAGTAAAGGCTGGATTAATATTTAATATTCTATTTTCAGCGTCGGCAACCATTAAGCAAGTTAAACTATGTTTGAATACCGTATTTGCCAGATTCAATTCATCAAGCGTTTGCTTGGAACGAATTAATTCGGACAAGGTTGTACCAACAACTTTTAAAGTTTCAGATTCGTTCACTTCAAATTCATGTCCGGCCTGTAAATAAAGACACAAAACCCCGACCAGCTGCTGTTCTGAAATCAAAGGTACAATATAATGCCCATGATCTTTCATGCTGGTAAATTGCATGGTATGCGCAACATCGACATGACTATGATGTTGAATTTCACGCTGAACAGCGGCAAGACCACATAAACAACTGCCATGCGAAACCTCTGCACAATTATTCATAACTTGTGGATCAAGATTGTAACTTGCCAGCATTTTTAATCTTTTATCGCTGGGATTATTCACAAAAATAGCACCTTTGGCTTCAACTTCCAACCAGGGAATATTAAGAATAATCTTTAAAGCTCGATTAAGAAGCTCTTCAATATCAATCTGATGTAACGGTAATGATAATAATTGATTGAGCGCATGTTGCGAATACAGATTTTTCTCTGCATCCTGTTGCTTATGGTAAAGCTCGTCGGCAGCATGTTTCAATCGCCAGGCGACTGGCGACAGAAACAGCATCAACAACAGCACATCAATCGCAGACTTTAATAAGTCAGAAGTATTCTTCGGCAAAATCACCGGCATCATCAGCATGATAGTCAATTCGGACAAGCCGATAATCAACAATATCTTCCACAGCTCTATTCTGTTTTGCTGAAACGACATAAATACCAAGACTAGCACGTTTAGAACCGTCAAACTGCCAATCAAATAAGCCAGATTATCATGATCAAAGATCATGCCATTATCAAAGCTTAAGCCATTATCATCAAGCTGAACCGCCATCATTGCCAGATAATGAATTAAACTAATCGAAATACCGGTAACTGCACTACAGTTTACGAATAATAAATAAGTTTTATTTCTGGAAGACACCCAACATTCACTTACCCAAACAAATCCGTAAGCAGCAGTCAACGCAAAAAACAAAGAGACCCAAAGCCAAAACCAGTGGTAAACAATCATGGTCTGCATTTGAATAGCAGCCATACCAAGATAATGCATCAAACATACAGCCATAGCCAAACTAAATATCGCCAGAATATGGTGTCGCTTCTGGCAAAATCCACCATTGATAACAATCATTGCCGGCAAGACAACGACATTCATAACCACAAATGAAATACCTACAATGAAGGGATCATAGGTTATTTCTACCGGCATTTTTAAAGCAAGCATACCGACAAAATGCATTCCCCATACACCAGAGGCAAAAACTGCTGTTGCGGCAAGAATTCGGCCAATTTTTTGTTTTGTTTGCTCAATACTCCCGTTCACCAGAATCAAGGATCCGCCACAGCCACATATAGCAAGGGCTATCGAAATAATTACCAGATTAATCTGATATTCCAAATGCATGCAGCACTCCTTCTTGATAAACGACCAGAATTGTCCATCAGATTACAAAACATTATTAGTTTAAGAATAATTCTATACCACCCTGCATAACATAAACATAGCAACTCAAACACAATTATCCAATCAAAACCAAATTACTCAGGCATCCTACAATAAGCCATGCTCGGCAAATGAATAAGGCAGGCCATCGCCAACAATAAAATGATCCAGCACCCTAATCTCGAATAAACCCAAAGCCTGCTTGAGTTTCTCGGTAATATGTCTATCAGCCTGACTTGGCTCATTGATACCTGATGGATGATTATGAGCAAAAATAACAGCAGCGGCATGATGAAACAGGGCGCGCTTTGCAACTTCGCGCGGATATACACTAGCACCATCTATGGTTCCCCTGAACAGCTCCTCCCAGACAATAACCCGATGCTGATTGTCGAGAAACAGACAACCAAACACTTCATAGCTATAAGCACGCAATTGTGCACTCAGATAAGCGCGGGTGATTTCCGGACTGGTCAGGGCATTTCCTCGTTGCAGTATTTCTTCAAAATGCCGCCTCGCCATTTCCATTACTGCCTGCAATTGCGCGAACTTGGCCTGACCAAGCCCATGACTCATACAAAATCGCTCTTCATCTGCGCTAAGCAATTCCTTAAGCGAACCAAAATCGTCCAGCAAATCTCTAGCCAAATCGACCGCACTTTTACCTTTGGCACCTACCCGCAAAAAAATTGCCAGTAACTCTGCATCCGTTAACGCTTTGGCACCGCGTTGCAATAATTTTTCACGCGGACGTTCATCGGCAGGCCAATCCTTGATACTCATTATTACTCCTTAAATTTATCGATGGCTTATACAAACTGACCAATAATTGAAAACCGAAAAATAGCGGCATTATCACCATTCATTTGCTGATTTCAGCATTTTTTTAGAATTTTGCTAAATAAATGCCAAAACAAATCGCCCGCATTTTTAGCGCAGGAACGACAGGAGAATAAAAAACCGACTGCTGAAAACCATTTTGAGTCGAAAAAACTGATGAAAAAGATTTTCAGCAAGCGGCCTTCTATTCCACAGGACAGACACCGGATCAAACTCTCTTGTCTATATCTGCAAAGTTTAAGCCTTCATTCTAAGCAAATTTTCAGGCGCTAGCCTTCATCCTGAAAAAATACATTAAAGCATAGAATATTGAGTGATATTTTGCCATAATTAGCCTTTTTATCTCAACCAGGAACATCCCATCAACAAGCGTATTCTTTTAGGGGTCTGCGGCGGAATTGCAGCCTATAAGTCAGCAGAACTAGTGCGCTTGCTAAAAAAGCAGGGCGCGGAAGTTCGTGTGGTGATGACGGAAGCAGCTCAGGAATTTGTGACGCCCTTAACATTTCAAGCCCTAAGCGGTCACCCCGTACACAGCAAATTACTGGATACTGATCAAGAACAGGCTATGAGCCATATTCATCTGGCTCGATGGGCCGATTGTCTGATAATTGCCCCGGCAACTGCCGATATGCTGGCTAAGCTGGCGCATGGCTTGGCAAATGACTTATTATCTACGCTGTATCTGGCGGCCGAATGCCCGGTACTGGCAGCCCCCGCCATGAATCAGGCCATGTGGCGCAAACCAGTCACCCAGGAAAATATCACCAAGCTTAAACAGCAGGGGGTGCAATTTATCGGCCCGGAAACCGGGCTTCAGGCCTGCGGCGAACTGGGTTTGGGGCGCATGTCCGAACCGGAAGCGATTTGCAAACATATTTTGAATAACAATGCACCAGGCCATCTGCATAACATCAATGTACTAATTACGGCAGGCCCTACCCGGGAACCGCTGGATCCGGTACGCTTTATCAGCAATCGCAGCTCCGGCAAAATGGGCTTTGCGCTTGCACAAGCCGCCTTAAACGCTGGCGCGAATGTCACCTTAGTCAGCGGCCCGGTCAATCTGAACGCTGCTTCCGGCATAAAATTGATTAAAATCGAGACCGCTCTGCAAATGCATGATGCCGTGATGGCTGAAATTACCCATCAGCATATTTACATTGGCGCAGCCGCTGTTGCCGATTATAGACCGCTACAGATATTGACGCACAAAATAAAAAAACGACACGATAGCAGCACAATAGCGTTACAAAAAAATCCTGACATCATCAGCGCTGTCGCCAACCTATCGGAAAAACCCTTTACCGTTGGCTTTGCTGCCGAAACCGATGATCTGGAAACTTACGCCACAGAAAAACTGCACAGCAAAAAACTGGACATGATTGCCGCCAATTGGGTGGGCCAGGTTGAAGGCGGCTTCGACAGTGATCAGAACGCCTTGCAAGTTTTTTGGCCGGGTGGGCAAAAGAACTTGGCGATGACCGACAAACGGCAATTGGCCGAGCAATTGCTCAGCTTGATTACTGAACGTTTCTTAAGCCGTCAGACCAATTAATGTCCACCCCAAGGCATAACCGGTACCGTTGAAATACTGTTGGCAGGGGCACCATCTATTAATTTACGACTGATAGCGACATAAACCAAGGTTTGATGTGTGCCATCCCAAAGTCGCACAACCTGGGTTTCCTTGAACAGTAATGAGGTGTCTTCGGAAAACACGGCTTCGTTTTTTGGCAAACCGGCTGGCATATTAATGGGGCCGGTCTGCCTGCAAGACAGCGAAAATTCCGATGGATCCTGGGCTAAACCCAGCGTCCCCGAAATGCCGCCGGTTTTCGCCTGGCTGACATGACAGGTAACCCCGGTTATTTTAGGGTCTGTAAACGCTTCCACACAGACCTTATGATTGGCACCGACCAGTTTCCAGGAAGTGGTAACACAACCGACTTCCTCCGCATGAATCTGGGCTGACATTAGCAGTAAAACGATAAAACTCAGGATTTTTTTCATAGATTTATGTCCGATAGAGAGTAATTTTCTGGATAAACGTAATCGACATGCCGATTTTACGCCTAATATTTTGCTGTTGCCGCTTAACTTAAACACTGTCTATGTTTTAGAATAGACGCAGAGACCATTATGAAACTGAAAATTCAAACCAAAATTATCAATCCTAAAATCGGCGCTGAAATTCCGTTACCAAGCTATGCTACCGATGGCTCTGCTGGCATGGACATCCGAGCCTGTATTGATGCCCCGGTTACTGTAGAGGCAGGCGAAACGGTGATGATCGCCACCGGTCTTGCCATTTACATAGCCGACCCAACCATTATGGCCGTTATCGCCCCAAGAAGCGGTCTGTCGTTCAAGCACTCCATCGGCTTGAAAAATTTTGTGGGCATCATCGATTCGGACTATCAAAACGAAATCGGCATTGCCGTCTGGAATCATGGCAAAGCGGCTTATACCATACAGCCGGGGGAACGAATTTGTCAGATGCTGTTTGTTCCCGTGATGCAACCCACGCTGGAAATTGTGGATGAGTTTACCGATGAATCGGCGCGCGGCCTGGGAGGCTGGGGGCATTCCGGCAAAAATTAAGCCACACCTTTCCGCACTTACCTATCTTTCTTTATTGTAAAAAACTATGATACACGAAAAAAAAGCCCACCAGATTGCCCATGTCCTAATTGAAGCTCTGCCTTACATTCAAAAATTTAAGGGCAAAACAGTGGTCATCAAATTCGGCGGCAACGCCATGATAGATGAGGCGTTGAAACACAGCTTCGCCCGTGACATTGTGCTAATGAAACTGGTTGGCATTAATCCTATTGTGGTGCATGGCGGTGGCCCACAAATTGGTAATCTGTTAAGCAAACTAGGTAAAACCTCGGAATTTATCGACGGAATGCGCGTTACCGATAGCGAAACCATGGATGTGGTGGAAATGGTGCTTGGCGGCCTGGTAAATAAGGAAATTGTTAGTTTGATCAATATGCATGGCGGCAAGGCTGTTGGCCTGACCGGCAAGGATGGCAACTTCATCCATGCTCGAAAAATCAATATGACCAAAGCGGGCGCAAACATAGACGATGCCCCGGAAATCATCGATCTCGGTCATGTAGGTGAAGTGAGCAGCATTGACCCGGCTGTGGTGGAAATGCTGGGCAATAGCGACTTTATCCCGGTCATCGCCCCTATCGGCGTTGGCAAGGATGGACACTCCTATAATATCAACGCCGACTTGGTGGCAGGCAAAGTTGCAGAGGTGTTAAAGGCGGAAAAACTGATGCTGCTGACCAATATTCCCGGCATTCTTGACAAGCAAGGTGAGTTACTGACCGGATTGACGTTAACGGATATTGATAATCTGATTGCCGATGGCACCATTTCCGGCGGCATGATTCCGAAAACCCGTTGCGCTACGGACGCCTTAAAAGGCGGGGTGACCAGCGTACATATTATTGATGGACGGGTTAATCATGCCGTGTTACTGGAATTGTTTACAGATCAAGGGGTTGGTACTTTATTATTGAGGCGCTAACTAAACCAGATCCAAAGGAAGCGGATTATGTAGGCGCTTCCTTTGGGTTTGTCACCCTAGCCTAGCAAGGCCGCCAGTTGCTGAAACGGTGGCAATATCATCATCTTTGCCAATTGCAATAAAACCAGCGCGACAAGTGGCGACAAATCAATGCCGCCTAGATCAGGCAACACTCGCCGACAAACACTTAATAGCGGTTCGGTAAGACTATACAGAATCGAAGTGACCGCGTTGTAATTCCCGGCTGAGAACCAGCTAAGCAAGGCTGCCGCAAAAATGGCGTACACAAAAATATCCATCAACATTTTCAGCAAATCGGCAAACGACAGCAAAGCCAAGCCTACCACACTGATAGTTAAACCTTTTACGGCTAAAATCGAGAAATTGGCCAACATTTGTAAAATCAGCGCCAGCAATAATGAAGAGCTGTCTATCCGGCCTAGCGCCGGTATAAAACGACGCATGATTTTAAGTGGCGGGTGGGTAATCTTGACCAGAAATTGCGACACCGGATTATAAAAATCGGCGCGTATCCATTGCAGCAGAAATCGCAACATGACTGCCAGGATATACAGCGAAAATAGCGTATCTATTAAAAACACCGCCGGGTCTGTCATGTAATTAGCCATTTAATCTGCTCCAAGTTGGGTTGACATTTCAATAGACCTATTGCGGGCAGCATGAAGGGCTTGCCCGACGATATCGCTAAAACCGCTTTGCTGAAAACTGTCGATGGCTTTCTCGGTGGTGCCGCCCGGCGAGGTGACTCTTAGTCGCAATGTAGCAGGTGATTCCGACGATTCCAAAGCAATTTTGGCCGCACCTAAAGCTGTTTGCTGAATCAGCAAACGCGCCGATGCTTCGTCCAACCCCAACTCTAAAGCAGCTTTTTCCATGGCCTCCATCAGCAAAAAATAGTAAGCAGGCCCACTACCGGAAACGGCGGTGACAGCATCAAGCTGGTCTTCATTCCCTACCCACAAGGCCAAGCCCACAGCCCGTAAAATATTTTCCGATAAATCCTTTTGCTCATCATTAACATTAGCGTTGGCATGAAGCGCAGTAGCGCCTGTTCTGACCAGAGCGGGGGTATTGGGCATACAGCGCACAATGGCGACATCCCCACCCAGCCATTTTGCCAGGCTGGTTTGGCTGATACCCGCTGCAATAGACACGACCAGCAATTTTCTTTGCCGAATGATAGGGGCAATTTGTAAACAGATGTCCTTGAGTATCTGGGGTTTGACAGCCAGGACAATCACATCGACCTGCTCACTTACCGTCTGATTATCTAAGGAAGTATTCACTTGCAAATGCTCGGCATGTGTTTGCAAAAGCGCCTGATTGACATCAGAGACCCATAATTGCTGCGGCGCATAACCACTGGCAATCAGCCCACTCATCAGGCTGGTCGCCATGTTGCCGCCACCGATAAATCCGATTGTTCTTATTTTCATAGCTTACTGTAGTTGATTGTATCGTTAATTTTATAACAGAGAATTGTGTCCATTCTACAGCACTATGGCGACAAGATTATAAATCTCAAGGCTTCCCCGCATAGCTTTCGCCGATATGTCGAAGCCTAACGCCAAATAGCAACAAAGCACTCAGATAAACAAGCATAGCGACAGCGATGACCGTCAATAGACTGACGCTACGCCTCGCCGCCGACCAGTTTAACCACAATTCCGCATCGACAAAATAGAACAAAAATGCCGCCATCACAGTTGTAGCCAGCGTTGTACGCAATAGAAACATCCCCCATGCCTGGCAAGGCCTATAAACATTTTGCTTAAGCAGGCCCCACAATAAAAGCCCGGCATTGAGGTAGGCTGCTAAAGTCGTCGCCAATGCTGGCCCAGCATGAGCTAATGGTGCAATTAGCACCGCATTTAGCAGCAAATTTGCAACAATGGAATACATGCCAAAGCGCACCGGGGTTCGGGTATCCTGTCGGGCGGTAAATCCCGGTGCTAATACCTTAATCAACAAAAATGCCAATAAACCGAGCGAAAATGCGGTCAGGCTTCTGGCTGTCATCCGTACATCTTCAGCGCCAAACTCATGATATTGAAAAAAGGTTGACAGCAAAGGTTCCGCCAACAATGCTAAACCTGTGGTTGCAGGCAAACCGAACAACAAGACCAGTTTCAAACCCCAGTCCAGTGAACTTGAAAATGCCGCGACATCATCCGCAACATGATTTTTTGCCAGATTAGGCAACACCACTGTGGAGATGGCGACCCCGAAAATACCTAATGGAAATTCTACCAGCCGATCCGAATAATAAAGCCAGGAGATGCTGCCGGACATTAAAAACGAGGCGAACAGCGTATCAATTAATAAATTTATCTGCACCACCGACACGCCAAAAATGGCGGGTATCATCAAGCCTATTATCCTTCGGACTCCGGCGTCAGCCCAACCCCAACGAGGTTTAGGCAACATGCCTAAGCGCATCAAAGCCGGAATTTGAAACAGCAACTGCACCACACCGGCGGCAAACACGCCCCAGGCCAAGGCCACTACAGGCTGGGGCATTAACGGCGAAACCCAGACGGCGGCGATAATCATGCAGACATTCAGCAAAACCGGAGTGATGGCGGGTATTGCGAACCTGCCGTGCGCATTCAGTATTCCCCCGGCAAAAGCTGTCAGGGAAATAAATAACAGATAGGGAAAAGTAATCTGCAACATTTGCACCGCCAAGGCAAACTGACCATCTTCCCAGAGAAATCCCGGTGCAAACACCATTATCAGCACAGGGGCAGTCATAATACCCAACACGGTTAACAGCAACTGCACCAAGGCCAGAGTACCAGCAGTTCTATCAATAAATAATTGCAACGCCTCCCGACTGCCTTTTTGGTTATAATCGGTCAATACCGGCACAAAAGCATGGGCGAATGCGCCTTCGGCAAACAGCCTACGCAGAAAATTGGGAATTTTGAAGGCTACGAAGAAAGCGTCTGTGGCTGCATTAACACCAAAAATATTGGCTAACAGCATGTCGCGAATAAAGCCCATGATTCTGGAAATCATGGTCATACCGCCTACGATGGCGCTGGATTTATAGAGATGCTTGCTCAAGGAATATTTTTCCTCTTGAATCATTTAGAGGTTGACAATCATAGCATCTAAATCGATAATGCATCGTTTCAAATTAACTCAATTCAACTGATAGACTATGGCTAATTCACCACAAGCTAAAAAAAGAGCGCGTCAGGCTGAGGACAGCCGTATCCGCAATGCCGGACAGCGCAGCAATTTGCGCACTTTCATCAAAAAAGTGCTCGCCGCTGTTAGAGCAGGCGATAAAGAACAAGCCCAAGCCGCATTTAAATCTGCCGTTCCCATTATCGATTCCGCTGTCAACAAAGGCATTATTCACAAAAATAAAGCCGCACGCAGCAAAAGCAGATTAAACAACAGACTACGCGCAATGGCTTAAATCTGCATTTAAGCTATTTATGTGCAAAAAGGCCGATACATTGAGAAATGTATGGGCCTTTTTTGTTTAAGCGCTATTTTTTATTAGTTGTGCAGGACTAACCTACCTAAACTGCTGTCGGGATAAAATCTATGTGCGCGAAGCTATTTTCATTTACGGACATAATAGACCCCATGTCGGCCGAGGAATTTTTTTCCAGCTACTGGGAGAAAAAACCACTACACATCCCGCGATCAAATACGCAATTTTATAAAGACATTTTAACACTGGAACATGCGCAAGCCGCCATCGCCTTTGGCGGGTTACGCTACCCGGCCATTCAGCTGTCAAAAAGCGGCGGCTTCTTGCATCCCGATGTATTTTGCACAGATATTCACGCTGGCGACATCGTTTTTACCGGCGTACCGGACATAGACCGAATCCAGACTGAATATAGATCCGGCGCATCCATTTCCTTACCCGGCTTCAATCGCACCTGGCAACCCCTCCGAAATCTGGCAGCAGCAGTTGAAACCTACCTGGATCACGCGGTACATACCAATATCTATATTACTCCCGGCAATACAGCAGGCTTCAAACCCCACTATGATGCTCATGAAGTTTTTGTTTTGCAAATTTCCGGCCGCAAACACTGGAAAATTTACGATGCCCCCATAGATCTACCGCATCGCACCCAGCAATATCAGCCGCAGATACATACCACCCCTGCCACACCTCTTCTGGAACTGGACATGAACCCCGGCGATCTGCTGTATATGCCTAGAGGCTTTGTGCACACCACTCACACTTCGGATTCGGCCTCTATGCATATTACGCTTGGAGTTACGGTTTATACCTATGTCGAATTGTTCTCGACCTGGCTGCAATCCAGCAAGAAAGAAGTTGATTTTCGGAGAGCCTTACCACCGGGCTTTGCCAGTCGCCCAGAGTTACAGCAAGGTATGGAGGAAGAATTTTCCAGACTGGTTAAAGCGCTCAGTCAGCAACTTGATAGTCACCAGCTAATATCAGCCTTTCAGCAACAGGTACGATCAGGCTATCCAGGCCAGTGCGGCTTCGGCAAAGAATTTGATTTAAATGCCGTAGTAATAACCCCAACAACTCAGGTTAAAGCCATACCGCACAACCAGTATACCTACACGGAAGAAGGCGATAATATTGTCCTGAAATTCGACGGCAAGACACTATTGATGTCGCGTAGCGCCTGGTTTGCTGTTGAGAAAATGTGCAAACACGGGTCATTTAAACCGCTGGATTTACCAGCGGCGTACAAAGAGGAAACCAAACTGGCCCTGATACGTCATCTTTATCAGGAAGGCTTTTTAATGTTGAACCAAAACTGTTATTGAAATAAAAATTTTATCAATCGGCCTTTAGAGATTTTGAACCAGACAGTCAATTATGGTCGCCTTGAAACAAATCCTGCGCGGTATTGATTGATTGCTGGACGTTATCCGACTCTTGATCAACCCTTGATCTTTTGGATAATCCTGAAGCAGCCTTAGCCTGACTTTCCGTATTCTCGGCGGACTGACCGGCCTGATCCGCTTTTTGAACGGTCTGCTCGGTTGCTGTAGCAGAATTAGTCTGCGTAGCATCGGCAGCCAGGACAGAACCGCCAGCCATTAAAAGCATACTGAATAAAATGTATTTTTGTGGCATAAATCACCCTCTTTTTAATTGCTATTAATGTAAGACTAAAGTCAAGTTTAACATTGCTTTACAAGATATATCGCAACACCTCATGACTTTGCAAGAAACTGCTCCGCTTTCAACTCACTTCCTGACCATTCAGCCTTAACTTAGTTTACAGGCAATGACTCCAGCATAATGAGCCACACAAAGCCATCCTGAACAATGACCACAACCTATCTGATCAACTTTAAAAAGCCAGCACAGCAAAGACCCTGTATTTAGAGAAAAATTCATCAGATTGAATAGGTTCAACCTGGTTAATGCAGGAAAACAGGTCGCACCCTGCGGATTTTATATCTAACAGAACCTCGGATATGGCGATAATGACCCATTCGGTAAAGGATTATACAAAACCTTTTTTTGCAACGCTGCCGTGTTACCCACAAAAATCAGCACAGTATCGGCTTGTGGCGTGGAACGACACTTTTATTTATAATACGCCCATACCCATCGCCAGCAATAAACGCCAGGATATAATAATGAAAATAAAGGCGAAAACACTGTTTTTTTATTGGGCCATCCTATTGACGCCCATTTCGGCTCAAGCGCATCCCTTTCACCTGTCAGGTGATTCAATCGGTTTTTTTAGCGGCCTGGTCGATCCATTTGCCAGCGCCGATCACATTCTGGCTATGTTAGCGTTTGGCGCTTGGATTTTCAAGGTTACCAGGCCGCTGGCTTATTTTCTGCCCTTTATTTTTATAGGCTTAATGTTGCTGGGATGTGTTTTTACGCTTATCCCCATTGAAATTGCTTACGCTCAGCAAGTGTTCTATGTATCGGTGGCGCTGGTGGGATTAATGCTGGTTTCAAATTACCCATTGCCATTACCCATCGCCACACTCATTATGGCTGTTTTTGGGTTTTTTCATGGTTACATCCATGCTATTGATATATTGCTGGGTATCGAAGCGTTTATGTACACAGCCGGTTTTTCAGTCGGCGCATTAGTGTTAATCGCCAGCGGTTTTGTTATGCGCTTGCTGTTGACCAAAGCCTCGGAAGCTGACATCAATCGATTTTTAGGCGGCGGACATTAACAAACTGCCGAATCAGGCATCCGGCTTGTAAAGTTTTTAATGCTGGATTTTTTATTTTTGAAAAAATTTGTTATGATTCTGCCAACTAATTTCTTAACTGGTCGCTAGTTCGATGAGCTTTTTTTCAAGAAAACAATCTGAGTCAAGATTAAGTCCTTTCGGGCTGTTGTTTTCTTTTGCCTTACCTCTGCTGTTGCTAGCTGTTTTTTTGGGCAGACAATTTCTGGATTTCAATGACATCGGCTTAAGCAATGGTTTTGAACACCCATTAACCGGCTGGGATCATTTACTTACCATGCTGGCCGTAGGTATATGGGCCGCACAACTACGCGGTCGGGCAATATGGATGCTGCCTCTGGCTTTTGTTAGCGTGATGAGTCTGGGCGGTCTTGCCGGAGCATCCGGTCTGGAGATCCCCAATGTCGATGGCATTATCCTGCTGTCCTGCGCCGTTTTCAGTGTCTTAATTACCCGTAATATTCATTTCAGCGGAAAAGTCAATGTCTTGATAGTTGCGTTTTTTGCGTTTTTTCATGGCTTTGCGCACGGTCAGGAAATTTCCACTTCCGCCAGTCTCATTTCCTATACTCTGGGCTTTATGCTCGCCACGCTACTGCTGCATGGTGTCGGTATTCTGGTCGCGAAACTGGTTGTACTGGCTATCACTGGCCTGCTGACAGTTACTTTTTCCAGCTCTGTTCTAGCCGAAGCATCGAAAGCGGATGGCAATTTCAAAAAAATAAACGCTGTAGTCAATCCGCAGCAAGCGGTCAGTCCGGTACAGTTATTATTAACGACACGACAAGCAAATTACCAGACTGCAAGCCCAGGTGCCAATAGCCATCAGCTTACGCAGGAAGATTTTGTCAGACAGGACGCAGGAAGCGGTGGGCAATTATCCACCGCCAGCAAATCCACCAAGCCACCATCGATTTTAGCCCATGCGCCAGAGCATCTGAAAAAATTCAGCGCAGTTGGCGATTATCAGCTCATGGCTGTACAAAATAGCCATTCGCAGGCCTCCGATAAGCACACAAATCAGTTTTTTTACCCGGACTACAGTTCCGATTGTCGTAACCTGGATTTCAAGACCTATTATCCCCGGATTAACCATACTCCCGGCAGACACTTCCTGAGCAACGGCGTTGGCCTCACTTCGCCGCCAAATTTGTATTGCCTCTTTGTTGTTCCCCGCCAGTTTCAAAAT
>Ga0364886_10267_pt1 | contig 28514 bp, 26 predicted proteins | sample ExccelJu500001D3_4_FD_206926 | JGI IMG/M metagenome (GOLD analysis project Ga0364886, IMG submission 206926) | Enriched cells from Trout Bog Lake Hypolimnion, Wisconsin, USA - BchlTB.July23.5000.01.D3 | ecosystem: Environmental > Aquatic > Freshwater > Lake > Hypolimnion/Profundal zone | place... | reverse complement strand
TTTCGATCTGACCGGCGCCGGAGGTGTTGCGGCTGCCGCTTTAGCTGTCTCTTTTTTAGGCGCCTCTTTTTTGACGGCTTCTTTTTTCGCGGCTTGGGGTTTAGGCAAAGCGCGGGATGATCCGCCGCCTTGAGGAGGTCGAGAGGGTGTCGCGGTGCGGGTTTTGGGCTGGGAGGTGCGTACAGCAATGTGTTTTTTGGGAGAAACCGGTTTCTTTACAGGGGAAAAACAAAACAGAAAGATCACAAGAAGGTGGACCGAAGCGACAAATAGAGCAATTTTCTTTTGCATCTAATCAACCGGGTTTCAAAATGACATCAACTTGCTCGAATCCTGCCATTTCAATGGCATTTTTTACATTTTGATAGGTGCCAAAGCAGGCTTTCTTGTCTTGAAAGAGCTGAGGGATGCGGTGATTTCCCTGTCTCCGGGCCGTTTTCAGGAGATCGGTGAGTTGATCTGCACTGACGCATTTGCCATGGAACCAGATGGTATTGTCAGAATGGACATGGATGGTTAGAGTATTGCTCTCCGAATTAGCAGAGTGTTTATTCGGAGTGGGGGCTGCGCTGGCAAGTTCGACGCGGTCAAGCTCGAGCATGGGCGCGATCAAAATAAAGATGATCAGCACCACAAAGACAACGTCAATGAGCGGCGTCAAATTGATGGTTGCTTCTTCATGCTCTAAAGGGATGGTCCGTTTTCTTCTCATTGTACTTTGCGATATTGGAGTTCAATGTTGGAAAGCAGCAGCGTTAAAAAATCATCCATGTCGGAAGCGTAATTGCGGATGGCATTTTTGAGATAGTTATACGAAATGAGGGCAGGGATCGCGATGATCAGCCCCATCACAGTGGTTGCAAGGGCTGTGGAGAGCCCGCCCAAAATCGAATTGTTCGTGCTGATCGCACCCCCATCTTGCAATCCGGAGAACGTCATGAGGATTCCCCACACGGTTCCGAGCAGACCCATGAATGGCGCCAGTGTCACAATCGTCGATAAAATGTATAAATTTTTTTCCAAACTTTTGTTTTGGGCAGAAATGGTTGCATTCACATGGGATGCTAACAGTTCCAAGTCTGCCTCGTTCAAATAGACGGGAGCTTTTGTTCCGACCGTTTGGGAAATGAAATAGTGATTTTTATTGAGCACCTCGATTGTTTTTTGCTTCACGGAGCTATAAATATCGGCAAAAGGGTGGGGGATTGTCGATGTACGCGCTTGTGGAAGCTGTGCCAAATCCAGGGCCAGCACAGGATTTTTGCTTTCCGTCACCGCTTTTTGGAAGGCGGATGAGAGTTGCTGGACCTGACGCATGATCCAAGTTTTATAAAGAAGGATAAGCCAGCAGATCATCGAGATTCCGATCAATCCCAGGATAATGAGTTTTCCAAAGAAATCCGATTGCGTATAGGCAATGACAAATGCGTTGAGTGAACCTAACATAGGGGTCATAAAAATAAACCTCGTGGAGGGAATAACAGTATTGTAGCTAAGGCATGTCTTCAGGACAAGTCTTGAAATTCAAGTGCATTTCAACACCCCTATAAGGGGAGTAAGGGGCCCATAAACTTGAGAAGTTTGCCGATTTAAGTTATAACTATGGATAGTTGAACAAAAAATGGGTCCAAGCTGTATCGCAAATTCAGGGTCACATGATATTGATCGATTCACATGCACATCTGACAGTCCCCTCGGTTGTCGATCGAGTCGAAGAGGTTTTGGAAAGAGCTGAACAAAAAAATCTTAAAGCGATCGTCAACATCTGCATTGACCCCTCCAGTTTAGAAAAAGGGATCCATTTAGCCGAGCGGCACAGCTGGATCTTCAATGCAGCGGCTACGACTCCGCATGATGTGGAGAAAGAAGGGGAATTATTTTTTCCGATCGTTGAAAAAAAAGCCCGGGAAGGAAAACTCATTGCGATTGGGGAAACAGGCCTCGACTACCATTATCAACACTCCCCGGTCTTTACTCAGAAAGCTTATCTAGTCCGGTATTTTGCGTTAGCCCTTGCCGCGAAGCTGCCGATTATTTTCCATTGCCGCGATGCATTTAAAGACCTCTTTGAACTCTCAGACCACCATTATCAAGGGCGGCCTGCAGTTTTACATTGTTTCACCGGAACGCTTGAAGAAGCAAAAGGGTGTTTAGAAAGAGGGTGGATGATCTCGATCAGCGGGATCGTCACCTTTAAAAAGTCGACGCTTCTTAAAGAAGTTGCCGCCTATGTTCCGCTAGACCGACTTTTGATTGAGACCGATACTCCTTATTTAGCCCCGGAATCAAAACGGGGAAAGAGCAACGAGCCTAGCTATATCGAAGAAACCGCCAGGGTTTTAGCTCATATCAAAGGCCTTTCCATTGAGGAAGCGGCTGAAGCGACGGCAAAAAATGCCGCTCAATTTTTTTCTTTTCCAAAACAGATATTGAGTGTTTAATAGCAGGATGACTTCTCAGGTTCTTCCTAGGGCATTTGTTTGGAGGCGGCTTCATTCATTGATGGGGCTTTGGCTTGTTCTGTTTTTAATCGAGCATCTACTCGTCAATTCTCAAGCGGCGCTGCTGCTGGGCGATAATGCGCGGGGCTTTGTCGATGGCGTGAATGCAATTCATAATCTCCCCTATCTTCCCGTCATTGAAATTTTCTTGCTGGGATTGCCCATCGCGATTCATGGCGTTTTGGGAGTGAAATATCTATTGACCGGCAAATTTAATTCGGGCGGATCAAACGGCACCAAGCCTGCGATGAAATATGGCCGCAATCGGGCCTTTACGTGGCAGAGGCTCAGTTCTTGGATCCTATTAGTCGGGATTATTCTGCATGTGGCAAAATTCCGTTTCATCGACTATCCCGATTCTGTTAATCAAGGCGCAAACTCTTACTACTTTATTCCGGTGGCCGTCGATAAAGGGCTTTATACAGTTGCTGCGAGAATGGATGTCAAGCTCTATAGCCCGGATCAGATTACAGCTGAAAGAAAAGAGTTCGAAGACCGGCATGAGGAGCAAACATTAGTCGATGTGTCTAAAACATTTGAAGACAGCAATGTCTATGACCATCAGCAGCAAGTGATCTTGACATCGGCCCAATCGTATGAGCAAAAACTGCAATGGCTGCAGGTGTTGGAAAAACAAAAAGTCGATAAAGATCAAGTCGTAGCTGTAGCAAAAGATTTTGGGACAGCATCCGTGTTGGCTGTCCGCGATACGTTTAAAAGTCCTGTCTATGTGGGCCTCTATACGATTTTTGTTTTGGCGGCATGCTTCCATGGATTTAATGGTCTTTGGACTTTTTGCATCACGTGGGGAGCCGTTTTAAAAGTTGCTGCCCAGCAAAAAATTCTCCGCTGGGCATGGGCTCTGATGATTGTCATCGCATTTTTGGGCCTGGCTGCAATTTGGGGCACTTACTGGCTGAACCTGAAGGCATAAACTATGAAAACACCAAAAGAAGTGATTGTTGTGGGCGGAGGCTTAGCAGGCCTTGCTGCAGCGATGAAGCTTGCCGAAAATGGATGCCGGATTAAGATCGTTTCCGTCACTAAAGTCAAACGGTCTCACTCGGTCTGCGCTCAAGGGGGCATCAACGCTGCGATCAACCTCAAAGGAGAAGACGACTCTCCTTATATCCATGCGTATGACACGATCAAAGGAGGAGATTTCCTCGCCGATCAGCCTCCGGTCTTAGAAATGTGCCTGGCGGCCCCCGGAATCATCCGGCTCATGGACAGGCTCGGCTGCCCTTTCAACCGGACCCCGGAGGGGAATTTGGATTTCCGACGGTTCGGCGGCACTCTGTATAATAGGACAGCGTTTTGCGGGGCCTCGACCGGACAGCAGCTGCTTTACGCCCTAGATGAGCAGGTCCGCCGCTATGAGACGGTGGGTCAAGTCGAAAAGTTTGAAAGCCATGAGTTTATGCGGCTTGTCATGGATGAAACCGGCGCTGCCCGCGGTATTGTCTATATGGACCTGATCAACATGAAGCTCGATGTGATGAAGGCCGATGCGGTCATTTTTGGAACAGGCGGACCGGGTCTTATTTTTAAAAAATCGACGAATTCCACTTTCTGCACAGGCGCTTCCAATGGCCGGCTATTTATGCAAGGGATGGAGTATGCCAATGGAGAATTTATCCAAATCCATCCGACAGCCATTCCCGGGGAAGACAAACTCCGCCTGATGTCGGAGTCTCTTCGCGGAGAAGGAGGAAGGATATGGGTCTATGGAGATTCCTCTAAAAAGATCATCAATGCAGAAGGTAAAGCCGTTCCTTGCGGTAAAACCGGCGAGCCTTGGTACTTTTTAGAAGAGCTCTATCCCGGCTATGGCAACCTCGTTGCCCGCGATGTCGCTGCACGGGAGATTTTACGGGTTTGCGAACTAGGCCTTGGCGTTGACGGCAAGCCCCAGGTCTATTTAGATATGACCCATCTTCCGGCAAAAACACTCCATAAGGTCGAATCGGTGTTAGATATCTATCGGAAGTTTACAGGCGAAGATCCGAGCAAAGTCCCAATGCGGATTTACCCTGCCGTCCACTATTCCATGGGAGGGGCTTGGGTGGATTGGCCCGCTTCTGATGCGCCTGACCGGATGAGCCGTTTCCGTCAAATGACTAACATCCCCGGCTGTTTCAATGTCGGCGAATCAGAGTTTCAATACCATGGGGCTAATCGGCTTGGAGCCAATTCTCTTGTCTCGTGTATTTTTGGCGGTTTAGTTGCCGGGGTGGAAGTGCCTCGCTATTTAGAGACCCTTACAACCTCTGCTTCGGCTTTGCCTTTCAAGATTTTCTCTGAAGCGATGGCCCAAGAAGAAGCTCTCAAACATGATTTGCTCACGCGCGACGGCCCGGAAAATGTGCATAAGCTCCATGATGAGATGGCCGACTGGATGGTCCGCAATGTCACTGTCAAACGCAACAATGCCGATCTTCAAAAAACGGTTGATAAGCTCAAAGAAATCCGTGAGCGGTATGCCCATATTTCTCTGGATGACAAGGGGCATCTGATGAATCAGACTTATGCATTTGCCAATCAATTCGGACCCATGCTAGAACTGGCATTAGCAATGACAAAGAGTGCGTTAGTCAGAAATGAATCCCGCGGCGCTCATTTTAAACCCGAATACCCAAAACGGGATGATGCGAACTGGCTGAAAACTACCATTGCCGCATATACGAAAAACGAGCCTGAGATCACCTTTAAAAAGGTTAACACCTCCTATTTAGATCCGATTGAAAGAGATTATGTCAATGCGAAAAAAGTTAAACCGGCCCTCAAAAACATTCCCCCTAATATCCAGTTGCCGATATGAATAAAAAATGCGTCTTGAAGATCTACCGCGGCACTCCGGGAAAACAATACTGGGAAGAGTTTGAGTTAGAAGTAAAGCCGTTTTACAACCTCATCTCGGCTTTGATGGACATCCAAAAATCTCCGGTCAATCGTCAAGGCCAGAAAGTCGAGCCGGTTGCGTGGGAGCAAGGCTGCCTCGAAGAAGTCTGCGGCTCGTGTTCGATGCTCATCAATGGGAAGCCTCGACAGGCCTGTACGGCCCTTATTCAAAACTTGATCGATGCATACAAAAGCCGCACCATCACTGTGGCTCCGATGTCGAAATTCCCTCTCGTCCGAGATCTGGTGGTTGACCGCTCTTCCATGTTCGAGCATCTCAAAAGGATCCGCGGCTGGGTTGAAGTCGACGGCTCTTTTGAACGCGGCTTCGGACCTAAACAAGACCCCAAAATCCAAGAAGCCCGCTATGTCCTTTCAACGTGCATGACCTGCGGCTGCTGTGTCGAGGCGTGTCCCCAGGTCAATAAGAATTCGAAGTTCATGGGGCCTGCGGCAATCTCCCAAGTCCGGCTCTTTAATTCCCATCCCACCGGGAAGATGCAAGCGCCCGAGCGGCTCCGCGTCCTGATGGATGAGGGCGGCATCAGCGATTGCGGCAACGCGCAAAACTGCGCCAAAGTCTGTCCGAAAAATATCCCTCTGACCGAGTCGATTGCTGTCATGGGAAGAGAAGTCTCCAAGCAAGCGCTCCACGACCTCATCAGCCTCCCTGACGCCTACTTAGATAAAACTTGATTCAATCGTTCTAGCGATCTATGATTTCATACTAAAAGTTTTAGCATGAACATAGATATAGTAGAACGTTATCACAATTTGAGGAACGGGATTGCAGCGAACTGGAAAGAAGGCGTTGGGATGATCGGCGTTGCGGTTGTTGTAGGCCGGGTCTATGGCAGGGCCGCAGCAGTTGGAGTGGTCCTGATCACTGTTTCAAATTACCCAATCATCGGCCGTCAAGTCCGTGTCATCTCCTGGATGAGTTTAAGGAAAGCGCTGATTGCTTTTGTCGTGCTCGGCAACAATTATTATTTCACTGTGATCAGCCCACAAATCATGTGCAATATCGCAGTCGCCTTACTCCTCATTGATAACTTCCTCCTCTCGAGCATCAATGCAGGCCTCTCGGCCCATAATACGCAGCTAGAGGCAAACAATGCCGAGCTCGTCAAGGCTCATGAGTCGCTGCAAAAGCTTGAAGAAGAATTGCAAAAACTGCTGAAACCTGCAAGTGAGCTTCGGGAGGCTAAAGCGGAAAATGCCGCAAAGGCTGAAAAATTAGATCGCACAATTGCACAAAACATCCAGGATATTCCGACGCGGCTGCAAAATGTCAATACACTTTTGACCCAACTGCTTGGCACGAGACAAATGCAAGAACTGATCGATTTCGAACAGGATTTGCGAACCAAAATGGATGCGATGCTAAAGGCATTTGACGGGGTTCTTAGTCCACTTCAACCGCTGACAGTAAAAGTGAGCGGACTCAGCGAATCCCTTGCATCCACTGCGCAGCAATTCGAAACCCAAGTTACAATCACAGGCCTTCAGATTGAAGCCCTGAAGAATGTTTTCAATGCTGTCCAAAACTATCGGGGGAGGCTATGAGCGCAACGCGTTTGTCTCAAGATTTATGGATGATGGGCCAATCGATGATGGGAATGCCCGGGCTTTTAAGTGCGGTTGCCGCACGTCAAGATTCAGAGGTTCAGCCTTTAGCTGAAAGAGTCGCCGACCATGTTTATTTCAGTTTGATGGGAATGTTAGCTTTGTGTTCGGCTCCTTTCTGGGGGGTTGGCGCCGGAATGGCTTGGGCGGGAGAGAGGCTCATTGAGAAGCTCGATGCCGTTCATACAATGGGAGTGAATGTGCAGAAATTTAGCCGTTCTTTGGCTGAACAAGAAGCCCTCATCAAAGCCTTTGGCCCGCTGCTTGACTTGTCCGATAAGGTTGCAGATCTGAATGTCAAAATAGTGGAAACAACTGCAACAGTGAGACAAAGCACGCGAGAATTAGATGAGCTGCAAAACAACTACTTACCGCATGCCGATCGGCTTGTAAGAGTTGGCGATATGATCTCCCGGCTGCAACGTACATTGCCCGAGCGCATCTCTCATGCCACGGGTCTAGAACAGCACACCCTTCTCACGCGGGTCGCTGTTTTAAAGCAAATCGAGGAGCAAGAGCGCCAGATGAAGCTGCTGGGTCAGCGTCTAAATGAAACCATCGAAAGAGTTGGCAAAAAAGCAAAGCAGCTACAGAAGATTCAAGAACAAGTGGCACAGTCGACTCAAGAAAAAGGAGAGCAGATTGCAGGTTTGCAAAGAGATGTTTCAGCTCTAAATCCAGCAACAAAGGGTACTCATGACGCTGTTGTCACGGTTAATGCCTAATAATGACCCGGCGTCAAGTGCGCAAGCGTTAGTCAACGAAAGGAATGTCCATCTTGCAGCCAATTCAAAAATCACCCGGGAGATTGCTCGATTAAATGAGCAGTTGAAAATTTGCTGCGAAGCTGTAAATGCAGCAAATCCCGCGCTTGCCGCAACACTCCACTCTGCGGAGGCGCCGATGAATGCAGAGGAAATGAGCCGGATGCTCAAGATTCTAGTTCTTGCAACGCACACAGATCTCCAGGGTTTATCCCAAGATCTAGGCAAAATGACCGCCATGAGGAAGGAGCTGGAGAAGCTTCTAGAAATTTGGGATAGGGTAGAGGGCGATTACGATGCTGCTATCGCAAGCGGCAGCAATGCTCTGACAATGGATAGAAAAAACATTGAAGATCTTACAGCCCTTCGGGCGCAGGTTCAGGATAGACTTCTTGGACAGACTTGAGTTTGCGAGCGATCGGGTTTTACCCATTCAGATATTTTTGAGAGCTCATCTTCGAATCGAATTTCTTGAGCACCTAATTGTGTCTGCACACTTTTTTTCAATGCTTCGATCCAATCATTGCGGTCTTCAAGATGATCCGATAACCTGCAGATGAATTCTTCATGCGATCTGCCTGCTCGGTATTTAGGAGTTTTTGGGGGATATTTTAAAAGGGCCATCAGAGAAGGATCATAATCCCACAGTAATGAAGAATGGACCAGCCACCGGTCTTTCTTGATATATAGAGCGTTTCCGCCGCATTTTTTCTCGCCGATGACAAAGTCATTTTCTTTCAGCTTAAGCCCTTTGGTGGCAGGAGAGAGCACCGACTCTGCCCAACGCAAAATCGGTTCCGGGTAGGCGGGGAAATGATGATCGGATTTATTGCAGATCAATGTCACAAAGACGGTGTTTTCATCGACGATGACCGTTCCGCCGCCGCTAAAACGCCTCAAGAGCGGGATAGAGCTTGGAAGCCGGTCGAGATGGACTAAAGCGTCCGCTTTACCGGAGATGCCCATGACAATTGCGGGAGTCGATCCCGTGTTGATCAGGCAAAAATTACGGGAATCTTCTCTGAGCAGCTGTTCTTCTAACCGGAGCTGATCGTAGATGGTGAAATTTTGGAGGTGGAGAATGTTCATGTCAAGGGGTCTTTATTTTCATCACGATAGAGGTTTTTATCGCGCAGTGCAACCATCAGCACTTGGATGTCTGCGGGAGTGATGCCGCCAAGGCGCATCGCTTGTCCGACTGTGCGGGGCTTGATTTTTTCGAGTTTTTCTCTAGCTTCGCGGCTTAAAGCCGTGATTTTTAAAAAATCGAGAGTCGCAGGGATTATCATTTTTTCAACGCCGTCCAGCTTTGCCGCTTCTTGGTGCTGGCGGTGGATATATCCGGCGTATTTGATATCGATCTCGACTTGTAAATTGATCTCTTTGCCTAAGTCTTGGACGGTGTCCGGGTAGTCGATGAGCAAACGATCGTACGTGATTTCAGGCCGGCAAAGCAGCTGGGCAAGAGAATAACTTTTACTCTCAAAGGAGATGAATTTTTTCTTCAAAAGCTCGATTTGATCTGCGATGTTTTTTTCTTTTTGCAGCAGCCGATGATATCTCTCTTGATCTACCAATCCGAGCTCGTAGCCGTATTTTCGGAGGCGCAGGTCAGCGTTATCTTGCCGCAATAAGAGGCGATGTTCTGCGCGGCTGGTGAACATCCGGTAAGGTTCATCGAGCTCTTTGGTTATGAGCTCATCGATCATCACTCCGATATAGGCATCCGATCTTTTTAGGAAAAAAGCAGGCTTGCCTTGCACTTTTAATGCGGCGTTAATTCCCGCAATCAATCCTTGTCCTGCAGCCTCTTCATAACCGGTGGTGCCATTGATTTGCCCTGAGATAAAAAGGCCTGCAAGGGATTTTGATTCTAATGTAGGATGGAGCTGTCCGCTGGTGATGTAGTCGTATTCTATCGCATAAGCCGGACGCATAATCTCGGCATTTTGCAGGCCCGGAATCGTCCGGATCATTTTGAGCTGCACATCGAACGGAAGCGAAGTGGATATCCCGTTGATATACAGCTCGTCGGTTTGGAGCCCCTCGGGTTCAATAAAAATTTGGTGTCTGTCTTTGTCGGCAAAACGGACAAATTTATCTTCGATGGAAGGGCAATAGCGCGGCCCTCGGCTTTGGATTTTACCGGAGTACATGGGGGAAAGATGGAGATGTTCTAAGACAACTTTTTTTGTTGCTTCAGACGTATAGGTGATATAGCAAGGAACTTGCGGCAGACCCGGGCCTTCGGGCTCATCGTAGGAAAACCGGATGCCCGATTCTCCCCATTGGGGCTCCGTTTGGGCGATATCGATGCTGCGGCGGTGGATGCGGGGCGGAGTTCCGGTTTTTAACCTTCCGAGCTTAAATCCGAATTTTTCTAGGCTTGCAGAAAGTCCGACGGACGGTTTGTCTCCGGCTCTGCCGCCGGCAAACGTCGCCCGTCCGATATGGATCATGCCGCGCATGAAAGTTCCCGAGGAGAGGATCACTGTTTTAGCGCAGTACGCAATCCCCTCTTGAGTTTCGATCCCGACGATTTTTTGATCTTGGACGATGAGGTTTTCAGTGGTTCCTTGTTTGACGAAGAGGTTAGGGGTTTCTTCTAACTTTTTCTTCATCGCCGTTTGGTAGGCGAGCTTATCGCTTTGGGCTCTCGGAGACCAAACGGCGGGTCCTTTAGAGCTGTTGAGCATCCGGTATTGGATCGCAGTCGCGTCGGCAATTTTGCCCATGATGCCGCCCATTGCATCGATCTCCCGGACAATATGGCCTTTAGCAGTTCCGCCAACGGCAGGATTGCAGCTCATTTTGCCGATCGTATCTAAAGACATCGTTAGAAGAAGTGTTTTTGCGCCCATGCGGGCAGCAGCATGCGCAGCTTCGCAGCCTGCATGGCCTGCACCAACGACAATAACATCAAATTCTTCCGGAAAAGTCCACATAAGGGACCTATTATACTGGAATCAATGAATGAAAGAACCTAAGTATTTACATAGGCCCAAAAAAAGAGTTAGGTCTTATGACGATCTCGGCGACGACGTTTTTTACGTTTATGTTTCGCCATTTTATATTTTCTTTTTTTCTTAACAGATGACATATCTTTCGTTTTTTCCTATGGGTTTCAAAAATTAAGTAGCAGCTTCTCGGCTTTCGGCAGTCCCCGCAGCAGTCTCTTTGATGCTGATGGTTTCGTGGTGTGCAACGAGGGACTGGAATTGTTTGCCTAAATAGTAAACGGCGACCATCCATGCAGCGATGACGGCAAGCAAGATGAGGCCGACGTAAGGGAGTGTCGCTGAGACGGTGCCAAAGAACATTAACAGGGCTTGGTAGATCAGGGCGCTTCCCGACTTGCCAAGACGAGAACCGACGCCGTCAATGGCCGCTTTTCCTTTGAGTTTGGATTCGCGGCTAAGAGGGATGAAAGCAAGCTCTTTGGTTGCGTCGAATATCGTATATTTGGAGGCTCTTGAAATACACTGCTGCACTGAGCCGAAGAGAACGCCAAGAAGCAGCGGAGTGCTTCCCAAGGAGGCTGCCAGCGCGATGCCAAACGGTGCATCTTTCATGAACAGGAATGAGAAGAATCCAAATCCTGTGACCAAAAGCAGAACCGGGGCGATCATCGCGTTCAGGGTCCAAGAGAACCTGCGGATCAGGAAACTGGAAACCACTGCAATGATTGTTGCGGTGATGCCAACCCACATCGTCACTTTTCCATAGTAGCCATTGAAGTCGTTGGGCTGTGGAAAGATGTGGAGGAGCTGGTCTTTCCAGGTGACTTCCGTCAAGTTGATGCAGATGTTGTAGGTGAGCACGATCGTCGCAATGCAAAGCAAATATTTGGAGCTGATCAAATATTTGAAGTTTTTGCGGAGGCTCATTTTTTCATTCGACTTTTCAGTTTCCGGCGTCAGCTGCTGGTGATATGCCGGGTTTTTCAAAATATTTTTATGGAACCATCGGAAAATTCCGACGACCAACATTCCGCTGACCACCACAATACTGCTGATGATTAAAAGAGAATATTGCCACGGGTCGCTGCCGTTGATTGCCATCCAGTTTCCTGCCATTTTGGAAATGATTGTCGCAGCTCCGCCGGCGCAGATAGCGGAGAGATTCCCGCCAATCAAGATCAGAACATAGAACCGTTTGGCGGTTTTAACATTCAAAATTTCATTAGCAAATCCCCAGAAGAGGACTGTCATTATGGTTGTTCCCCAGAGCTCTGCCATGACGTAAAAAATCGTGTAGGTCCAATTGCGGATAAGAGCAACAAATCCTTTTAATCCGAGCGGAAAGAGGCTTTCCATCCGATCTGCAAAATCATGGGGGTGGAGCGTATCGCGGAAAGGAAAAAGGATAAACGAGAAGACCATGAAGAACCCCAAAAAAAGAGCCATCATGATATAGAACACCTTCTCCGTCGAATAACGGTTTGCCAGGCGCGTAAATAGAATGGTCATGAGAAGGGCCATCGGTAAGACGACCCAGACCTTCATAAAAGGGATGATTTCTGCTCCGGATGAAGGAGCTGTGATGACCAACGAGTCCTTTGCTGTTCTTAAGAGATTATAATTAAAGCAAATGAAGAAGAAGATCAGAATCAGGGGTAAAAATAATTTTAATTCACTTTTATGGACAGGACAGAACCAGGAACGGAAACGGCCGAATTCCTGGGAACTGTTAGTTGCCATCGATAATTGTCCTACCCTCTATTCCTGTTGGGATAGCAAAAATTATAACAGTTTTCCCATATTTGACAAGGAAGAAGAGGGTTTTTCTTGAGGAGGCGATGGCAAAACGCGTGCACCCCATAAAATCATCGATTTTCAGCGGCACACTCGTTTTACCATCGCCTCTAAAAAACAATTTTAGACGTAAATTAAAATTCTAATTCGGCGAAAAAGCCGAAAAGGCGGATTCATTATTTGGATTATTCGAATTGCGGATCGGCGCGTAGTTGGCAAATTGCGCAACTTCCTTGCGGAAAGCTAAATTCACACTGCCAATACCTCCATGGCGGTTCTTTGCAACGATCAATTCTGCAGTTCCGGGCTTGTCGTACGGGTCGTAATATTCCCGCCTCAGCAGGAACATCACGAGGTCCGAGTCCTGCTCCAGGCTATTATGAACAATGATGCCGTTTGCGAGAAAATTGTGCACATTTTCGACTGTAGCATCGTAAACATCTTCGGTTCCCCATTCGGTTATTGAAAGAATCTCATCCCAATAAATATCCGACCCACCCTGAGCTGCAAGTTTTGGCCCGGGAAGAACTTGAACAAGAGTTTGACTTGATCCTCGAATAGTGGCGGTTTCCAAATGTGGAGCTTCAAGATTATCCAAATTTATGGGGTTTGAAAGTATCGCAATACGATCTCCGGAGGCGAGTAATTCAAGGCGCTGCCATCCCATATCAAGCTTAAGGAAGGGATGGTTTGCACTGGCTTTGATGCTGCGTCCTGTACGAGTTTTTAGTTCATAAACAACCTTCTTCCCAGAATAGAAGGCCTTTATCAGGCGATGCTTACCCACTTTAAGATCCTTATCTACACCATAGACAAGAATAGGTTTTTGAACTTTTCGCTGCGCTAGTTCTTTAATGGTATAAATGCGACCGGTTTTGGCATCTTTTATTTGAGCATCTCCGGTCAAGCATCCCGATTCGCGAAGGTCGCTCATCATAGGACGGTGGCCTGCCCGCTCTTCCACTTTTCTAGAGAGCTGGGATAAACAAAGGATCGGAATATTGAGTTCACGAGCCAATGTCTTTAATAACCTTGAGATTTCGGAAACTTCGAGCTGGCGGTTTTCTTGGTTTCTAAAACTGCCGGAGCCGCTGAGCAGCTGGAGATAGTCGATCACCAGAAATTCAATACCGTAGGCTTCTCTCATCCGTCTTGCTCTGGCGCGAAGATCGGTGATTTTCAGGCCCGGCTGATCGTCGATGATCATCGTATGCTTTTGCATTGTATTGACAGCGCCGACGATCCGTTGGAATTCGATGCCGTTCAGAGAGCCGGTTTTAATTTTATCGGACTCGACTTCAGCTTGAGAACAGATAATCCGATGGAGAAGTTGATCGGCGGTCATCTCTAACGAAAAAATGCCGACAGGAAGATTATTTTTGAAACAGATGTTTTCAGCGATGTTCAAAGCTAGAGCGGTTTTTCCCATCGCAGGGCGTGCCGCTAAGATCATCAAGTTAGATGGGGAGAGCCCATTGATCATTTTATCGAATTCAAGAAAATGCGTCGGGATCCCGGTGATTCCCGTATCATCTGGGCCGCGCGACTGGTATTTTTCTTGTTTTTCTTGGAGCTCTTTTAAATAGGGAAGTTTGGAAGAAGCCTTGGCGCCTGAGATAATATCTTTGATCAGAATCCCGCCTATAGTATTGGCAGATTGGCTGATTTGAAAGAATTTTTGCTGGGCCGCATCTAAAGACGATTGGACGTCATCAGGGTTATCAAAGGCTTGTTTTTCGATTTCTTGCGCAGTGTGGATCATCCTTCTCAGGAGGGATTTATTCCGGACTAGATCGGTGTATTCTTCAATATGGGCTGCGGTTCCGGCGTATTGCGCCAAAGTGGTCAGGTAAGCAACTCCGCCAACCGTTTTAAGTTGATTGCGCCGTTTGAGTTCTTCAGCAACTAAGTGGACATCCGCCGGTTTATCTTGGACAAAACAGCCTTTTAAGACTTCAAAGATAATCTTGTGTTCGGTGTAGTAAAAAGCTTGTTCGTCCAAGGCATCTGCAGCGATATTGAGGCTGCCGATCGAGGTGAGCATGCACCCCAGGACGATCATTTCAGATTCTTTGGAATTGGGGGGAATTTTGGTTAAATTCTGTTCAGCCATATCAGGCTAAGTTAGCTCATAGGCCCGATTAATTCAATCTGGGAGAAACGGAAAGAGTGGGATTTGAACCCACGGTACCCCTTAACGGGGTACGCGTCCTTAGCAGGGACGTGCCTTCGGCCACTCAGCCATCTTTCCAAAGGAGTGCAATGTTAGCTTTTGGAGGCGTATTAGTCAATAAAGTGAGAGCGGGAAAGCCGTTTGCCGTTGAGGGCATTCCAATGGCTGGTGTGGACGGAGCCGTCCGGGTTCTGGACGGTGATGCTATGGACAGGCAGATAGACGTCTGTCATGGTGCGGATAGCAAAATTTTGACCGAAAGCGGCGCGGGCCAGCCGTTCGATCTGGCCGGGAGAAAAATGACGGCCGAGGCGGATGGCATCTTTATACGGTTTGGTGACAAGTCTTTCGTCGAGTTTGGTTTCCGGGGTCGAGCTGAACTTCGGGTGGTGGAAATGGAGCTTGAAATGGTTGCCGGCTTGGACGATCAGTTTTTTTTTGCTGCAGCTGGCAAGCCAGGCGTTGAGCACTTCAGGCTCCACATGGAGTGTTTTGGTCAGCCCTTCGCGATCGAGGGCTCCGCCTTTTTTCGCGAGAAGATTTAAAATCTTAAATTCTTGCGCAGTTGCATCCGCTGTGAGGCAATCGCCAAATCCATGGGTTTTTTGCCAGTCTTTGGTTTGAATGACCATTTCGCCGTCCGTCAAGTCCCAGAGCATGATGCTTTCGTGGGTCTTGTCATCCGGGGATGTATATTTCACTTCCATGAGGAGATAAGGGTAAAATTCTAAGACGGGATCCAAGAAACGGTGCCGGTTGCCTTTGAGGAGGGACTTGCGGTGTTTTTCCATGATCTGATTCGCATTGTAGCGGACTTCTAAAGTGTGGAAATTTCCCATGTCTAGGATGGACGCGACTTTATTTTTCACGTCGGGATGATTATCAGACACCATCCAAATGCCGTAGCCGCCGGCTAAGATTGCTAGTACTGTGGCAATAACCTTCATATTTTCTAATATATAGCAGTTCAGGTGTTTTCGAAAAATAGCAACCCGATTATTATCTAGTACTGTGAATCAAAAAATTTAGCAGCTATTTTTGCGTCAAAGCCGCTCAAATTGACAATCGTAATTCGATACGTATGGAATTACGATTGTCGATTTCAGCGAGCTTTCACGCTAAAAATAGCTATAAAATTTTTTGATTCACCGTGCTAGCTAAAATTTTCGCCAAGGATTTGCGGATGAAGACGGTTTTGTTTTGTTTTTTTTGTCTACTTTTCCCCTTTATAGCTCCTTTGTCAGCCGATGAAGAAGTCTATGAATTTCGAGGGAAGCATCTTGTAGCTGACTATTTAGATTGTGATGTAGAAGCACTCTCGGACGAGAATGCGTTGATACGGGTCATGATTGCTGCAGTGAAAAAATGCGGCGCCCAGGTTCTCAACCAAAGTTATTTTATTTTTCCGGGTCATGGGCTCACGATGACAATCCTGCTCTCAGAGAGCCATGCGAGCATCCATACCTATCCGGAACATGGGAAATGCTTTGTCGATCTGTTTACCTGCGGAGACAAATGCAACAACCAGATTTTCAATGAAGCTCTCAAAGAATACCTCAAGCCAAAAAAGGTCACAGCGATGGTGCTGTTGCGCGACGACAACATCACCGTACTGCCTCAGTAGGCAGAATCGATATGGGCTAGGATCTGTTTTGCCCGATTTTCTACCGTATCTTTTGTGATGTGCACTACTGTATATCCAAGGGCGCGGTAGCTTTGTTCTAAATGCCGTTCAATGAGAAGGAGCTCCTCCAAGTTTTCATGTCGTATCTCGGTTTTTTCACACCCGTTGAGATTGTCGATAAAGAAAACGGTTGGATTATAGAAATGCTCATCCATCACAGATTGAACCTTGTTTGCCATAGCCTCCAGCGATTGGGTTCCGCTCATCGGGATCAGTGCATAGGTAAAGGTATCTATCATGGACCGATCTAAAAAGACGGGCCCTGTATCAGGAGTTTCATTTTGTCTATGATATTGCAGTTCAAGGATCTCATCATTGAAATCGGGTTTGCAGTCTTTATCCCACGGTCTCGTGACTCCATGATCTAACCAGTAGCGGATGACATCTGTTGCCGCTTCCCCGACGACAGGATAGCCGCTTTCTTTGAGATAACGGATGATGGAAGTTTTTCCGACGCCGGGGCCTCCCGTAATCACATACCGCTGGCTCTGAGCGGATTGCGACGGTTTGATGTGGTCTAGAATAGGACAGGGTGCAAAGGCAAAGAGCAAAAGAGCTGAAACCAGCAGAAAGAGCGGCCGGGCCGCTGTGTTGAAAGCTTGCATGAAAGATCCTCCGTTCAGTGAAAAGCCTCTGAGGCGCTTTTCAGATTCGGGGCGGCATTGTAAAAAAATATCTTATTTATTTGCGATAAAAGAATGGTTTTTTTTGATGCCGGTCCGGTAGAGCTGCAAATATCCATGCTCCTGAGGGAACGGATCATATGTTATATATTCTTTCACCATAAACGCGGTTTTCCAATGGTAAATTGGAGTCAGCGGCATTTCGCTCAAGATAAGAGCTTCGGCAGCTTCTAAAAGCTTCGATCGCTCTTGGGCAGTCGCGGCAGAGCCTGTTTGCTCTAACAGGCTGGCATAAGCGGGATTTTCCCAGTCACAGTAGTTCTTTGGATTATTTTTGTATTTAAACCGCTCTAAAATGCTCATGGGATCGTGGTACTGGGCAAACCAAAACATTTGGGCGAAAGAATAATCGCGGCTGATGAGCCGATCTAAATAGGTTTTATATTCGCATTGCTCCAACTGAACTTTAACGCCTAAATTTTTGGCCCATTGTTGTTGAAGCGTTTGGGCGAGTTTATGGTTCAAATCGGAAAAAGAGTAATGGAAGGTCAAAATAGGGAATTCTTCTTCTGCCAATCCGAGTTCTTTGAGCCCTTGAGCAAAGTATTGTTTAGCTTTTTTAATATTGCCATCCTTGAAATAAGAATGAGCTTTATCTGTTTTCAAACACGCGGGAATGATTTGAGTCGCCACTTCTTCGCCCAATTGAGTGATGTTATCAACAATTTCTTTCCGCTCGATCGCGAAGGCAAAAGCTTTGCGGATAGCAGGATTCGAAAAAGGGAATTGCGAGACATTAAAAGAGACCGCTGTTGCCGCCGCCGAAGGAAACGTTTTTAAAAGCCCTTTTTTCTGATATTTTGCCAGCGCGTCTTTAGGGATCGGTGAAATGGCATCCCCGATAAAATCGATCTCGCCATTTTCATACATTTGCAAAACGGTATTTTCATCCCTGACCATTGAGACTTTGATCTGTTCTAAAAGAATCATGTTCGATTCCCAATAGAACGGATTTTTCTCCAAAACGATTTCGTTGCTCGGTTTCCAAGATTGGAGCCTGAAAGGACCGTTGGTCAGATAGTTCTCGCCTGCTTGGTTCATCCAAGAGGGATCCATTTCATCCAGGTTATGATTCACAGGAAAAAACGTAGGAAAAGCAATCAGTTTAAGGAAGTAGGGTGTGGGATTTTTCAGCTCTACGACAAGGGTCTCCTCATCCAAAGCATAAACCCCGATAGCATCAATGGGCACAATCCCTTTTTTGGCCTCTTCAGCGTTTCTGATGGGATAAAAAAGCGGAGCATTGGGAGCGGGAAAATCGGGAGTGAGGACTTTTTTCCAAGCTTTTTCAAAGTCCATTGCAGTCACGGGAGATCCATCCGACCATTTGACCGGACGCAAATGAAAAGTATACGTTTTTCTGTCATCCGAGATCTCGATGGTTTTTGCTTGAGCAGGGGTGACTGAATAGTCGGAGTTTAGCCTTGTGAGTCCTTCAAATAACATCGTGTGGAAGGTCGATCCGATGAACTCGCTCCCTTTTCTCGGATCCATTGTCGAAGGTTCTCGGATGACATTCATCCGGAGAGTATTAGGCCTTTTTGGAGAAACTTTTTGTTCCTTCGTACAGGAAGTGAAAAGAATTAAAAATAGACTTAAGCAGGCTGTCCATTGATTGCTTCGTTTCATTCTTATCCCCCGGAATTTGCTTAGCAATGCTAATGCCATGGTCGATTTACAGCAATCAATCTGATGATCTCTGCACTGTTTGGCAAGATTTGCATATCTTTGGTTAATTTTGGTAATTCAATAAATTTAAATCAAGAAATTAATTTGTGTTTGTACTAACATTTTTAGCCAGGAAGGAGTCTATCATGAGTTTAAGAGTTGTTCCGAGCATAGAATCGAGTCCTTTAATGGACTCTTCGGAAAAAAGAAAAAGAAATTTAAGCAGGCTAACTCAGGCACCGGAGGAACCCAGCGGGCCTAAATTTCGAAGAACCTTAACCCAGCTCAACATTACAGCTCTACCGGAGCCCTCGGATGCGTTGCCTCCTTCCGAAATGAAATTGTGGCAAACATTTAAAAAAGCTCTTATAGAGCATCGCGTTGATTTTGATGCCCTCCCTAATGCCGAGCTGACCCGTCATGCCCTCCCTGTGGAACTGCAGGTCTCCATCTCCGAAGCCCAAGGGGCCCGTCCTGCGATGGAAGATGCTTATCTATATCTGATGCTTCCGTATGGAGATCTGTTTGGTATTTTTGACGGTCACGGCGATGAGGGGAAAATCTCGCGCCAAGCTGCCCAAGCCTTTCTTAAAAGATTTCCTCTTCTTTATGAAGCTAACCGCACTGATATCCGGGGTGTTTTCACAAAACTGTGCGAAGATATTCACAAAGAAATCAGACAAACTAGAGGAGGGACCACTGCCTTAGTCTGTTTTCGAGATCTAATCGCTGGACGGCTCTATACCATGACATTGGGAGATTCAGAAGCCTTCATTTTCCGTAGAGATTCGAGTGGAAATATCCATGCGATCCCTCTTTCCCGCGTTCGCAACTGGTCTCATCCAAAAGAGCAAGCGCGGGCTGAAAGAGTCATTGCCGATCCGAGAATTTTTGAAGCCTGGAAAAACTCAGGCTCATCTGAATCTGAAAAAAAATATTTTCCGCCCGTTCATATAGCCAACGGAATCGCAAAACCGATCGATTGTCTGAATGAAGATGGCACTCCCATGCTCGATGAAAGGGGACAACCCGTCTTTGTTGCGCACCTCAATGTCAGCCGTTCCTTAGGAGACCACGCTTGCCGCTACAATGGGAAAAGGGTTCTCAGTCAAAAACCCCATGTCTCTTTAACGCAGCTCCATCCGGGCGATCTGCTTGTCTTGGGCTGCGATGGAGTCTGGGATTTTGTCAATCGCGATGCCCTGATCAACGATGTTCTTAAACCCCATTGGAGCCAGCCGGGCATCGCAGAAAAGATTTGCGATTATGCATTAGAAGCGCAAAGGGCCGTTTGCAAAGCCGCAGAGGTCCCTGATAACTACATTTGTGACAACGTGACCGTTGTTGCTGCTTTGGCCCTAGCAAAAGGTGCGGCTCTCAGCCATTTGTCGCCTGCCTCGGCTTCGACCCAGCCGCTCGATTCCCAAATTAATACAAGGGGGGCAATATGAGTACGGATGTCGTTGTAGGAGAAGCGCGGGCTAATAGTTATAATTGGGGAGAGTGGGAATCATGGTGCAAAGAAACAGCTCTCAGGACAGCCTCTTACTTGACGGATCCTGTTTGTAAAAGTCGTGAGTTGTGGATGCGGTGTCAAGTCGTCAAGGACCTCCATCCGGACGCTTATCGAGTCACAAATTTATTTAGGCAAACGGTGTTTTTGTCCGGGGTGGCGGCCTGCGGTCTTGCAGCCGTCGTTTGCACCCTGCCTGCCATGGCATTGCGTTATGCCGTCTGCCGTCTTCAACAACAGCCGTATATCTGCCGGAAAGGAACTGCTGCCGAAAAGGAAGTGCAAAATGCGACGTTCTCGCTTCTTTCGTGGAACATTTGTTATACGCAAGCCGGTTTTGAGATCACCGATGGCGGCGTTATCTCTTCTCCTGAAAGAATCCAAGCGCTGAGCGATAAAATATTAGAGCAAGATGCCGATGTTGTGTGTCTTTATGAAGTGTTCGATATAAATACTGCGCTATATCTCTATGAGCAGCTGAAAGGTCGGTATGCGCATTTTTATTTCTCCATGGGTCCTCGAGTTGTGGGTCCGCCTTCAGGGATATTTGGCGCAACGAAGTTTGCTGTTGAAAATCCACATTTTCAAGCTTTTCCAAAAGAAGCTTTAGATGGGCGGGCTAAGAATTGCGAGAAGGGGATTTTTAGCTTTGATATCAAAAACTGCGCGCGTGTTTTTGCGACCCACCTCCAGCATTCAGAGATTTGCGCAAAGCCAACTCCTGAAGAAGAGAAAGCAAGGCGAGATGAAATGGAGATTATGATGGAGCTTGTCGATAAACCGGGCAGGACTCGAGGACGCGTCATTGTCGGCGACTTAAATATGGATGACAAAGAATTTGATGCCGCGACTTGGAGAAATCGGGTCGTTAAAGGAGATACTTATACAGAAAAGACCTGGGGCGGCGATGGCTATTGCGCGGGCTTAGTGGGAAAAGAGGCCTCAGGTCCTTTGAACTTAGATCACAATATGATCGTGGAAGGAACTGCTCGTTCTATTACCACAAGGTTAGTGTCCACGGGATTCAAAGGAGATGTATTGAACAAAGGTGCCCTATCCGATCACCAAGGGTTGTTCAGTGAGATTCATGTTTAGGGATGACAAAAAAACCGAAATATCTGTTCTTGCCCGCTGGTTTTTGACGTCGAAATCTTGGCGGATGAAACATGATTTTGTGTTTGATCCGCTGGGTTTTCTCCTTCGAAAGGCGGCGGATGAGCCCATTCTCTCTAGTACTGTGAATCAAATCGCCTTAACCTATTTTCATAGGTTAAGGCATTTGGATTAGTCTTTCATGGAAAGGAGGAATTCGATGTTGTTATTGCTTTTCTTGAGGCGGCCCATGAGAAGGTTCATGGCATCGAGCGGAGAGAGGTCGGCAAGCGCTTGACGCATGAGGTAGACCTTGTCGAGCTCTTCCGGATGGAAGAGGAGCTCTTCTTTGCGGGTGCCGCTCTTAATCAGGTCGATTGCAGGATAGACGCGTCTGTCGGAGAGGCGTCTGTCGAGGACGAGCTCCATGTTGCCGGTCCCTTTAAACTCTTCGAAGATAACTTCGTCCATACGAGAGCCGGTTTCGATAAGAGCTGTGGCAATAATGGTGAGCGATCCGCCTTCTTCAACGTTACGGGCTGCTCCAAAGAACCGTTTGGGTTTGTGGAGGGCATTTGCGTCGATGCCGCCGGTGAGGATTTTCCCTGAGTGCGGCTGGACGGTGTTATAGGCTCTTGCAAGACGGGTCAGCGAGTCGAGCAGGATGACGACATCGTGTTTGTACTCGACTAGGCGGCGTGCTTTTTCGATGACCATTTCCGCGACTTGGACGTCGCGCTCCGGCGGCTCGTCAAAGGTAGAGGAAATCACCTCGCCTTTCACACTGCGCATCATGTCGGTGACTTCTTCAGGACGCTCGCCAATCAATAGAACGATGAGGAAAACATCGGGATTGTTGGTGGTGACGGCGTTGGCAATATCTTGCAAGATGACGGTTTTACCGCAGCGGGGAGGAGCCACGATCAGGCCGCGCTGTCCTTTTCCGATCGGGGAGGCCAGATCGAGGACGCGGGTTGTCATTTTCTCTTTGACGGTCTCCATGACGAGGCGTTTTTGCGGATAGAGGGCTGTCAAGTTTTCAAAGAGGATCCTTTCGCGGGCTTCTTCCGGGGGGCGGCCGTTGATTTTGTCAACTTTTAGCAGGGCAAAATATTTTTCTTTCTCTTTGGGAGAGCGGATAGTTCCGTAGACGGTGTCTCCTTTTTTGAGGTCGAAGCGGCGGATCTGCGCGGGAGAGACATAGATGTCTTCTGCAGAAGGAAGATAGTTGTAGTTGGGTGAGCGTAAGAATCCAAATCCATCGGGAAGGACTTCTAAAACGCCTTCGCCGACGAGGATTTCTGTGGGATGTTCGGCTTTTGCTCGGACGATCTCAAAAACCATCTGAGATTTTGCAAGAGAGCCGAGATGTTTGAGGCCCATTTCTTTAGCGACGACATTGAGCTGGTCCATGTTCATGCGCTGCAGATCGGCAATCTTGGTGATCTGGCCCTGCACCGGCTGTATTGGAATATTTTGTTCCAGGTCGTTCTGCGGGGTGTCAGAGGTTTGAGTAGGGTCTTCTGGTTTCATTAGGTCTCCTTAAATTAATCTGTCAATGATCGCTTCGATCGAGGACTTTAACATGTTTAGATCGCCGTTGTTGGTGATCACAATATCTGCTTTAGAGGCTTTGTCTTTATGCTGCCGGGCTAGCCGCTTGTCAAATTGTGCTCCTGTCCATCTTTGCCGTGCGATGCCATCCTCTGCAATCACTGCAATGACGGTATCAAAATCTTGTTCCATGCCTGCTTCGTAGAGAAGGGGCACTTCTGCAACAAACATCTTGTAAGAGGGGTTGTTCTTGACTTTGTTAAAACGTCTGGTGATTTCTTGTTTCACAGCCGGATGTAAAATTTTTTCTAAACTCGTTAATTTTTCAGGATCAGAAAACACAATCTCCGCAACTTTTCTTCTATCAATTTGATTTCCGACGACGATCTCAGGGCCTAAAAGACGAATGACTTCTTTCCCGGCCGGGGTATTTAGAGATAATAAATTATGCGAGATTTCATCTGCGTCGACCACATAAGCGCCATACTCTTGAAGGATACGGCCCACTGTCGACTTGCCCGAGGCAAGATTGCCTGTTATAGCAATTTTTCTCAAACTTAACACTCCCCCCAATTTTTTCCAATGGAAATGTGGACTTCTAACGGAACTTTCAGCTTCATGACGTCTTCCATGATACTCTTTACTTGAGCCGACAGCTCTGGGATATGGGCATCGGGGGATTCAAATAAAAGTTCGTCGTGGATCTGGAGCAGCATATGTCCTAAATTCCGATGTTTAAGAAGAGAATCGATCTGGATCATGCCGATTTTGATCAGGTCGGCGGCTGTGCCTTGCAGAGGCGTGTTGATCGCAAGTCTTTCTGAAGCGGCCCTGAGGATGGGGTTTTTGGAATTGATCTCCGGGATCGGCCGGTGCCGGCCTGTCATGGTGACGGCGCGGCCTGTTTTTCGGACGCTTTCCTTGCAAAATTCAAGGAAATCTTTAACTCTTTTATACCGCTCGAAATATTTGTCGATAAAAGCGGCAGCATCGCGGTAGTCGATCTTCAATCCTTGCGAGAGTCCAAAAGCTTGCTGGCCATAGAGAATGCCGAAATTGACGGCTTTGGCTCTTTGCCGCATCTCTTCCGTGACATCGTTTAATGCGACATCAAAAACAAGAGATGCCGTGTAGGCATGGACGTCTTCTCCTTCATTAAAGGCTTTTAATAGCGTCGGATCTTCGCTGAGGTGCGCGAGCAGACGGAGTTCGATTTGAGAGTAGTCGGCAGAAAGAAAGCTCCAGTGATTTTCTTGGGGTTTAAACGCAGTGCGGATTTTTTTTCCAATGGGTGAGCGGATCGGGATATTCTGCAAATTCGGGTCTTGGCAAGAGAGCCTTCCGGTAGCTGCGACCGATTGATTAAACGTGCAGTGGATCCTGCCGGTTTCCGGATGGATCTCTTGAGGCAGGGAGTCGACATAGGTGGAGCGGAGTTTTTCTAGCGTCCGGTACTCTAAAACACGGGAGACGATGGCGACTTCATCTTGCAGCTCTTCTAAGACATCGGCGCTGGTCGAAAATCCGGTGGCTGTTTTTTTGGGAGGAGCGATTCCCATTTTTTCAAACAGGATTTTACTCAGCTGTTTGGGAGAGCTGACGTTAAATTCTTCGCCTGCCATCTGGTAGATCTCTTGTTCGAGTGCTTGGATGTTAATGGCAAGCTCCGACGACATGGTTTGAAGGATCTTCGGATCGACATAGATGCCGCGCCTTTCCATGGCAAGCAGCACCGGGAGGAGAGGAAGTTCGAGATCTTTCAAAATCGGCATCAGTCCTTCTTCTGCGAGTTCTTTTTCGAATAGCTCTTTGAGGCGGACGGTGTAGTCGGCGTCTTGGCAGCAGTAGGTACAAACTTGCTCAATAGGAACCTCATTCATGGAGATTTGCTTTTTGCCTTTTCCTATGAGCTCTTCGATGGGAATTTTCACTTTTCGAAACCGTTCTATCGACAGCTGGTCGAGGTTGTGGCGTTGATTTTGCGGCGTCAGCAAATACGATGCCAAGATCGTGTCAAAACAAATCCGGGGAAGAGGAAGGTTTTCATTGAGAAGCACATGGAGATCGTATTTGATGTTGTGTCCGTAAAAAGAGGCTGTCGGTAGAAGATATCCGACTTTTGCAAGTATCTCTTCCCGATCAATGGCCCCGTTAAGCGGAATATACCATGCCTGGCCGGCCTTGAGGGCAAAACCCATCCCGACGAGCTCTGCAAGCATGGGACGGATATGGGTTGTTTCGACATCCAGGCAGACTTCTGTTTCTCCGGCGAGCCTTTCCATCAGCTGATCTAACGCGTCGCTGTCGTTGACTAAATGGTAATCGGTCTTGTCATTTGCGGCATGCGAGGCTTGCGCAGCCGGCGCTTCGAGCTCTTTGAGAAGCGAAAGGAAGTGCATCTCCTCATAAAAAGATTTCAACAATTCTAAATGCGGCTCTTTCAGATGGAAAAACGTCTCTTCTTTGGGGAAATCGACATCTTTATCGATCATGGCAAGCCGTCTGCTGAGCAATGCGATCTCTTTCCCTTGCCGGACAATCTCTTGTTTTTTTGCCCCGGGGATTTTATCGGGATTTTCTAAAATGGCATCGAGGGTGCCAAATTGCTGCAGCAATGCAGCGGCTGTTTTAGGGCCGAACCCTTCCAGCCCCGGAATATTGTCGGAAGCGTCCCCGACAATGGCGAGGTAGTCGACCATTTGTTGCGGAGTGATGCCATAGAGCTCCTCGACTTTTTTCTTGTCGACGAGAAGATTTTCCTTATGCGGCTGGAGAAGAAAAATTTTATCATCGACAAGCTGGCAGAGGTCTTTATCGCTGCTGCAAAGGAAGACTTCGATGTTTTTTTTCTCTGCCCAGATTGCGATGCTGCCCATCGTATCATCGGCTTCAACACCGGGCACCGATAGGAAGGGAATCCCTGCAATTTCACACCAATGGTGGGCTTTTTCTAATTGCGGGAAGAGGTCTTCCGGCATGCCTGCGCGATGGCTCTTATAGTGTTCATACATCTCTGTCCGTTTCTTTTTATTATCGGGGCCGTCGAACACAGCAATGATGTAATCAGGAGAAAAATCGGAGATGAGTTTATAGATCGAGCGGATAAACCCAAAGAGAGCATTGGTGCTCTCGCCTTTGGGATTTGTCATCGGCCCTATTCCATAATACGACCGAAATAGAAAATTGACGGCATCAACGATGTAAAGTTTTTTCATTCAGCATACAGAGTGCGCTTAAGGCTGGTACAAATAGAGCACTTTTCCATTGAGTTCGGGGTTGTTTACAGGAGAAGTCAGCCCAAGCGATCTCAGCAATTGATGAGGAGACATCGATTGAGCCAAGCTGGCGAGGAAAGGATGTGAAGGTATCAGCTGCACGACTTGGTAATGTTCTTTTTCAGGAATTTGAGCTGCAGCAGCCAGGGCTGACAAGCTTTTGCTATAGTCCATGTCGCCCTCATCGATGTAGCCCAGTTCCTGCGCTTGCTGCGCAATGAAGACATAAGCGCCATATTCGTTGACGAGTTTTTCTTTGTTGAGTTTAGGACGCGCAGTTGTGACAACCGTTAGAAAACGGTCGTATAAAGCGGCCATGACCACTTTTAAATCGGCATCTTCATCGGGTTTCCACGGTCTGAAAGGGTTCAGAGCGTCTTTGTCTTTTCCTTGTGTCAGGGTTAGCGAACTGACCCCGTATTTCTCCATTGCCCCGGAAAAGTTGAAAATGGGTCCCAGCCTGACGCCGACAGAGCCGATCACGCTGGAAGGGGAGGCGTAGATTTTATCGGCCACACAGGCGATGTACATTCCGGCCGAAGCGCACATCCCGTCGACATAAGCGTAGATAGGGACTCCGAACTTGGCTTTATAGTTGGAAAGAGCTCGGTAGATGGCAGCGCAATCATCGGAAGCTCCGCCGGGAGTATCGATATAAAGAAGAATTCCTTTGACGCGGTCTCCATGTAAAAAATCGTCTCTTGAATCGAGCAGGATATTTTCAATTTTATCCCCTGTTAAGTCTCCCACTCCAATAATTCCACGTAGATCAATGCGCAAAATAGCGGGGGATTGTGAGGAGAGCAGCGTGCGGCTTCCTTCAGCATCAGGCATGATAAGAGGTTCGGATTTTGGAGGAAGATATTGAGCCGATCCTGCCACAAAACTAAGGCCCATCGCAACAAGACCGATTCCGAGGGCAATCCCTAAGACGGCGGCTAGCGAGGTGCATAAAGAACGTACAGCTGCGACAAAAATCGACTCACGTGTGAAATTCATATACTTCCTATGATTTGTTTATCTTATGTGTCCGGGAGATATTGTCTCAAGCTCTTTAGCAATCAGCGGGGTTTTTATATTTTTTTTTAAAGCCTGGATTTGTTCTGGGGCGAGCAAAGGTCTGCAGGTCCGGATCCTCTCTGCCGCATAGCTGTCCGATCCTTTCCGGCAGATGAGAAGCTCCAAATAAAAATAATAAAGCGCGTCCAAGTCATCTCCATTGCGCGGGTCTCCGATCATCGTCAAAATAATATCTGTCAGCTGCTCGAGTTTAGCAGGATTGCCTAATGCTTCGTCGAGCAGAATTTCAATTTGAAGTTTTGTGGTGCAGTGTCCCGGTAAACAGCTATATTTTTCAGGCGGCGTGAGTTGGACCAATTGACGGAACTTAGGCGCATTGCCTGCGAGCGAGCTGCAGATAAGATCAAGATTCTCATGGCACCAGAAATAGGCGTTGGATAGTAAAACATCCAGAGGGAGGGTCTCCAGCGCCTTTCTTAAATAGGCAATATGGACTTGACGGTCTGTCTCAACCCGATGAAGGTCATCCATCACTTGGGAATACGAACCGGCAGAGCATTTCAACACCCGTCTGTTGCCGGGGGGTAAAAAAAATGCTTGCGCCGCGGCAGTCAAGTAAAAGTTAAAATACGACCAGAGGTCGCCCCTTGGCGCATCGTCTTGTATCACGACGCTCTGAGGGGCGCGGGCAGGGCTAGGATCTGTAGCTCGAATCGTCGACATATGGTATAATTTTGCCTAAATTTTAACTGAGATACCGTATGATTTCAAATTATTTTTGGCTAATCCAGGCAGCCGCAGGGTTTTTAGGGGTTTTCGGGCTTCAATTTGGGATTAAAAAATTGCTTGCCTTGGCCGGAAAAAAGAAGGGAGAAAACTGGCGTCTTCAGATTGCTAAAATTGTAAAGCCCCCTGTGACGATTCTACTCTGGGCGCTCTATGCGGTCTACTTGGCCAAAGTCTTTGGCAGGCACTTTGATTTCGGATCGGGAATGGAGTACGTAAGCGCCGTCCGAAAGGCCGCGGTGATCGTCTGCTCTTCCTGGCTGCTCTTTCGCTGGAAGAGCGCGATAGAAAATAATATCCTCTCAGATTCCACCAAGAAAATCGACGTCACCACAGTCCGGATGGTCGGGCGTTTGATCACTCTGGCGATTGGAATTGTCACGACGCTGGTTATTTTGCAGACCTTCGGGGTCAATATTGCTCCTTTGCTCGCATTTGGCAGCATCGGCGCCGCTTCGATTGGATTTGCCGGGAAAGACGTCATGGCCAATTTCTGCAGCGGCATTATGCTCCAGATCAC
>Ga0364886_10274_pt1 | contig 28804 bp, 30 predicted proteins | sample ExccelJu500001D3_4_FD_206926 | JGI IMG/M metagenome (GOLD analysis project Ga0364886, IMG submission 206926) | Enriched cells from Trout Bog Lake Hypolimnion, Wisconsin, USA - BchlTB.July23.5000.01.D3 | ecosystem: Environmental > Aquatic > Freshwater > Lake > Hypolimnion/Profundal zone | place... | reverse complement strand
GCTGGAGCCGAAAAATTCCTTTATCGCCGCAACCACCGGTCTGATATTAATCAAGGCCTGCGGAGTTATTACATCAATATCCTGAATAGTCATACGTTCCTTGACCACGCGCTCCATGCGGGAAAGACCAATACGGAACTGGTTTTGAAGCAGCTCTCCCACAGATCTTAAGCGCCTGTTGCCAAGATGATCGATATCATCAACATTGCCGTGCCCATCCATAAGATTTAGCAGATAACTGACGGCAGCGACAATATCTTCTCTGGTAATAGTACGATGAGTATAGGGCATGGCGGGATTGCAAAGCAATTTTACAATCTGGCCGTCTTTTTGCCTGATCTTTGCAGCAATAAGCGCAGGGCGGTCGAAAATACCGCTCTGCTCAATACGGGCCATCGCCCGATCATCAATAACACTACCAGCTTCAATGACAATTTCGCCAGTGTCCTTATCTACCAGCGGTGTTTCAAGAGTCTTGCCCATCATCCGGCGCCGCCAACCCAATTTCTTGGTAAGCTTATAGCGACCGACCGAGGCCAGGTCATAGCGCTTCGAATCAAAGAACAGTGTTTCCAAAAGCTGCGTGGCATTTTCCACCGTCGGCGGCTCGCCTGGACGGAGGCGCTTATATATTTCAACCAGGGCCTCTTCTTTGGACTCGGTATTATCCCGCTCCAAGGTCGCCCTGATACGTACGTCATCATTAAACAACTCAGAGATTGTGGCGCTGGAGGCAAACCCTAGCGCCCGGACGAGCACAGTTACAGGCAGTTTGCGGGTTCGGTCAACCCGCACTGAAACAACGTCATTGGCATCGGTCTCAAGTTCCAGCCAAGCGCCGCGATTGGGGATTACTGTTGCGTTATAAAGTTTTTTACCGCTGGTATCGATGGATTCGCCGTAATATACGCCGGGCGAACGCACCAACTGGCTGACAATAACCCTTTCAGCCCCATTGATAATAAAAGTTCCATTATCCGTCATCAGCGGAAAATCACCCATAAAGACTTCCTGCTCTTTTATCTCGCCAGTTTCGCGATTAATCAAGCGTACACCAACGCGCAAAGGGGCAGAATAGGTAACATCACGTTCCTTACATTCTTCTACGGCATACTTGGGATCACCCAGCGTAAAATTTTCGAAAGAAAGAACTAAATTACCCGTGAAATCCTGGATTGGCGAAATATCAAAAAATATTTCCTGCAATCCTTCCTTAAGAAACCAGTTGTAAGAATTCTTCTGAATTTCGATGAGGTTGGGCATATCCAGCACTTCGTCGATTTTGGCGTAACTGTATCTGACCCTTTTACCCACCGGAATAGGATTGAACATTAAAGCCTTCACCCCTTAACCCAGATTAAAGTGGCATTCTGCCAATTGCATTTCGCAGCCAAAAAATAGTAAAACGCGAAAAATAAACAAGGTTCGTCAGTAACGTGAAAAACCTTGCTCATTTTGCTGATGAAATGACTGTTTCATCATCCCCCGTTAGCTTTACTATTTCCTGCCAGCGAAGAAAATATACCGGCATGTCTTTAAAAAATTTTTTCGGTAATAGTATACCGCATTTTATGATGATATCACACCATTTCCCCACTGTCAAGCAAGGATATCCATCTTTAGCAAGAAAATCCTAGGTTTCCCCCTCGGGAGCGATCCTCACCGCTGCTGAAGCAAAAGCCCCTGACCTCACAAGTGGCTGTGGACTTTAATTCTCTGCTAAAATGAAAATAAAAACGGAGAGTTGTTAAGCTAACTCTCCGCCTCAAGTCAAATATCACCGTTACTTCTTAAGATACCTTACTTAATTTCGACTCCAGCGCCAGCTTCAGCAAGTTTGGCTTTGAGAGCCTCGGCATCTGATTTGGAGATTTTTTCTTTGACGGGTTTGGGAGCTCCATCAACAAGGTCTTTGGCTTCCTTCAGCCCAAGGCCGGTGATTTCGCGGACAACTTTGATTACATTAATCTTCGCAGCGCCAGCGCTGGTAAGAATTACGTCAAACTCAGTCTGTTCTTCCTCAGCAGGAGCAGCGGTAGCAGCAGCGGCGGGGGCAGCAGCGGCGGCAGGGGCAGCGGCGCTGACACCGAATTTTTCTTCGAGAGCCTTGATAAGCTCAGCCAGTTCAAGCACCGTCATTTTTTCGATAGCTTCCATAATTGTTTCTTTACTCATTTTGTTATACCTCCAATAATTTCTTAATTTCAATTTGATTTTTGATCACAACATAGGATAAAGGCTTAGGCGCTAATTGGCTATGCAGATGCTTTCTGTTTGCGAATAGCCTCCAGCGCATACGCCAATTTGCTGATATTGCCGTTGAGTACCCGGACGAAGCCGCTGATCGGCGCTTGCATTGTGCCAAGCAACGTAGCGAGAAGCACTTCTCTGGGCGGCAAGGTTGCCAGGGCTTTAACGCCATTGGCATCAATGACTTTTCCTTCAACCAGACCTGCTTTAATTTCCAGCGACTGCAGCTTGTTCTCCCGGATAAAATCAGCAAGAACTTTCGCCGGAGCAACAGGATCAACAGCAGACATGGCAATCGCCGTCGTACCTTCAAGGTATTGGGCCAACCCTTCAATTCCCGCTTCATTGGCAGCGATTCGCGCCAAAGTATTCTTGATTACCCGGTATTCAATACCGGCTTCTCTGAATTTGCGGCGCAACTTGGTATCCTGGGCGACATTCAGTTTGCGATAACTAGTCAGTACTATGCCCTTTGAGCCGGTTAACCTTTCTTTCAGTTCGCTAACTATTGCCCGTTTTTCGGTTGTTACAGCCATTTTAAAATCCACCTCCTTCGAATAAAGTTGACAAAATGAAACGACCTGCCGGCAGTATCACCGGAGGTCGTTTATAGCAAAGCGCCATATACGCACATCCCCGGCCTCGGCAGGCGGACTTTAAATCCATTACACATACCTGCTGTCTACAGCCTGAAAAGCATTCTATTTTTATTGTTCTTTTTTAGCGGTAGCTTTAAGTGCGTTGATCTTCACGCCAGGTCCCATGGTAGTACTCAGTGTTATGCCGCGCAGATACTGGCCCTTGGCCGCCGACGGCTTAACTTTCATGAGAGTATCCAGCAAGGTCTGGAAATTCTGGGTCAGCTTCTCGTTGTCAAAAGAAACCTTGCCGAGGGGAGCGTGAATATTGCCGGCCTTGTCAGTGCGGTACTCAATTTTACCGGCCTTGATCTCGTTAACTGCCCGGGTTACATCCATGGTTACGGTGCCGACCTTGGGGTTCGGCATCAAACCTTTGGGGCCGAGGATCTTACCAAGCCGACCAACCGTACCCATCATATCGGGTGTGGCAACCGCCATATCAAAATCCGTCCAGCCACCCTGAATCTTTTCCACCATATCTTCGGCGCCAACATAATCGGCTCCGGCAGCTTCCGCTTCCTTGGCTTTCTCGCCTTTGGCGAACACCAACACGCGTTTTGTTTTACCGGTTCCGTGCGGTAGAACCACCGCGCCACGAACCTGCTGATCTGCGTGTTTCGGGTCTACCCCAAGCTTGAACGCAACCTCCACCGTCTCATCAAACTTGGCGCTGGCGGTCTTTTTCAAAAGTTCCACAGCCTCATCCAATTCGTAAAGTTTGTCTTTTTCGATTTGCTTGGCTGCTTCCTGATATTTCTTACCGAATTTTGGCATAATGCAAATTCCTCCTAGATGTAAATGTGGTGATAACGGGAAACCCTCCCACAAGCCTCGGCTGATAATTTCTGGTCATCTACTGCGTACCGCTTCGACTGTCATCCCCAACTTACCTGTTTAAAGCAAACAGAGGATGTTCGCACATTCGTGCGAACTAAGCGACCACATCAACGCTGAAGCGTTGTGTGTCTGCTTATCCGGTAACGGCCACGTCAGAACTTGCATCGGACCATCTCTATTCAGCCTCGGATTTGGCAACATACGCCAGCAAGCTAGTCGACGATGTCGATTCCCATGCTGCGCGCCGTACCTTCGATCATCCGCATAGCGGCTTCGACATTAGCGGCGTTAAGATCCTGCATTTTCGATTCCGCGATTTCGCGAACTTTGCTCCGCGATACCTTGGCTACCTTCTTCTTATTCGGTTCCCCTGAAGCGGTTTCAATACCGGCAGCCTTTTTCAGCAATACCGCCGCAGGCGGAGTCTTGGTAATAAAGGTAAATGACCGGTCCTCGAATACGGTAATCTCCACCGGGATAATCAACCCGACCTGCGCGGCGGTTCTTTCGTTAAATTCCTTAACAAAAGCCATAATATTTACACCGGCTTGACCAAGCGCGGGACCAACCGGAGGCGCCGGAGTTGCTTTACCAGCGGTAACCTGCAATTTTACAAGCTTGACGACTTTTTTAGCCATAGTTACACCTCCTTACGTTCTAAAATGTGGTATTGCGGGCCGAAGCCCTCCCACTTAACACCTCAGCCGTTTTAAAAACAGCTTTAGAGTTTTTCAATTTGAGTATAATCCAATTCCACCGGAGTTTCGCGGCCGAACATATTTACCAAAACTTTCAGTTTGGCGCGGTCAGGATGAAGCTCAATGACCGTTGCCGTCCAGTTCTCAAAAGCGCCGGAAATAATTCGCACCTGTTCTTTAACCCTGACGTCAATCTTCTTGGCTTTGACTTCTTCCATCCCCATTGATTTAAGGATGTGCTTCACTTCAGCTCCGGTGAGCGGAATAGGTTTCGTCCCTGATCCGACAAAACCCGTTACTCCCGGCGTATTGCGCACAACATACCATGACCGGTCGTTAACGATCATCTCTACCAGCACATACCCGGGAAAAACCTTCTTTTTGGATATTTTCTTTTTCCCATCCTTGATTTCCACTTCATCTTCCATTGGAACCATAACCCGAAAGATCTCATTTTCCATGGCCATAGAGCGGACTTTTCTCTCAAGGTTGGCCTTCACCTTATTCTCATAACCGGAATAAGTATGAATCACATACCAATTTTTTTCGGATTCCATCGCTAAAAGGGCCGTAGCTACAGGCCCAACCTCCCTAGCCGACTAACTTTTTATTGTTTTAAAAAAGCTTGAAGCACCCAGGTATAAAAATTATCTACCAACCAAATTACGGTAGCCGTGAAAAACACAGAAACAAAAACAACCGCCGTGTAGGCGGAGAGCGCTCTCTTATCCGGCCACGACACTTTTTTCAGCTCAGACATAACCCCACGAAGGAATCGCTTTGCGCGGACGACTCTTCCATGAATCGCCGACTCTTGGACAGCCACAGCCATCATTTCACATCCCCGTTACATAATGCCGATTTCTTCCGACATAAAACTGGCAGGGGCGGCAGGAATCGAACCCGCAACCAACGGTTTTGGAGACCGCTACTCTACCAGTTGAGCTACACCCCTATTATGCCACAAAATATTTATTATTTGGTTTCCTTATGCGGAGTCTGTTTTTGGCAGAACTTGCAATATTTGCTTAATTCCAACCTGTCGGGATCGTTCTTTTTGTTCTTGTTGGTTTGATAATTTCGTTGTTTACATTCCGTACAAGCCAACGTTACCGCGTTGCGCATCGCTTACACCTCACTTACCACTGGTCTCAAAAATATCGCTAATATAATGTATCATAATTGCAACTGGCATGTCAATAGCACACGTACCCGGGCATGTTACATTTTCGCCAGGCAGCCAGTTTTGCCCTAGGTTTTCCGACACCAAATTGCCCATGACGAGCGCTGACTCTAGCCGAGAATAAAGGCAGGGAATCCCTGCCTTATACACATTCCCCGGTTATTCACTATTTATACAACAAAATAGCATCCAGGATATGATTTAATTCTCTCAGCCTTTAGCCGCCAACCATCGGGCAGCTGCCGTTTAAGCGTTGATGGCGGTTACCACTCCGGCGCCCACAGTACGGCCGCCTTCGCGAATTGCAAACCGCAGGCCTTCCTCAATGGCGATTGGGGTGATAAGTTCGATCGACATCTGAATATTGTCGCCAGGCATTACCATTTCCACGCCTTCCGGCAGGTTTACCACGCCGGTCACGTCGGTTGTCCGGAAATAGAACTGCGGGCGGTAGTTGGTGAAGAATGGGGTATGGCGTCCGCCTTCTTCTTTGGACAGTACATATACTTCAGCTTTGAATTTGGTATGAGGCTTGATTGACCCTGGTTTCGCCAGAACCTGGCCCCGCTCGATTTCTTTGCGCTCTACGCCGCGCAAAAGAGCGCCGATATTGTCGCCGGCAACCGCCGAATCCAGAAGTTTGCGGAACATTTCCACGCCGGTAACAACTGTGCTTTTCGGTTTCTCGGTCATGCCAACGATTTCCACGGTTTCGCCAACTTTGACTGCGCCGCGCTCCACACGTCCAGTGGCAACAGTGCCGCGTCCGGTAATGGTGAACACGTCTTCTACCGGCATCAGGAAAGGCTTGTCTGTGGCGCGTTCCGGTGTCGGAATATATTCGTCAACCGCATCCATCAGTTCCATGATCTTGCCGCACCATTGGCATTCGCGTTTTGCACAGCCGCAGGCCAGCGCTTTGGTGGCCGAACCGGAAATTACCGGGATGTCGTCGCCGGGGAATTCGTAGCTTGACAAAAGCTCACGCACTTCCATTTCCACAAGTTCCATCAGTTCGGCATCATCAACCATGTCGGCTTTATTCAGGAAGACTACCATCGCCGGCACGCCAACCTGGCGGCTCAGCAGAATGTGTTCACGGGTCTGTGGCATTGGGCCGTCAGCCGCGCTTACCACCAGGATCGCTCCGTCCATTTGGGCGGCACCGGTAATCATGTTTTTAACATAGTCGGCGTGTCCTGGGCAGTCAACATGCGCATAGTGGCGCAGGGGGGTTTCGTACTCGACGTGGGCGGTATTGATTGTAATCCCACGGGCTTTTTCTTCCGGAGCTTTGTCAATTTGGTCATAGGCTACAAATTCGGCGCCGCCTGATTTTGACAAGGTCAGTGTTATCGCCGCCGTAAGTGAGGTCTTACCATGATCGACGTGACCGATGGTGCCGATATTTACGTGTGGTTTTGTCCTTTCGAACTTCTTCTTTGCCATTTTTTATTAACCTCCTGACCTAGTAAATGAGAAAATAGCCACTACCATATTATAAAACTGAAATATTCTATAATTAAAAGCAAATTCCTGCAACCAATTCACAAAACCGTCTTGGACGAAATGGGCAGCCGGAGATTATACTGTAAAGACGGGCATCGCAACCTATTTTGCAGAAATTTATTAATTTACCTTGAATTGGCGCAATATTTACTCTCAGGGTCGCCTGCCGCATTTCTGGCACACGTTCTCACACAAAAAAAAGCCAGAGATCTCGCTGATACGAGAACTCTAGCTTATTTTTGTTGGTGGCGGTGCACGGATTTGAACCGCGGACCCATCGGGTATGAACCGATTGCTCTAGCCAGCTGAGCTACACCGCCAAATAAAAATGGAGCTGATGACCGGGATTGAACCGGTGACCTTATCCTTACCAAGGATACGCTCTACCGACTGAGCTACATCAGCCCGTAAACGGCCAGCCCATTTAGTTCGCCGCCGAACCATAGGGACCAGCCGAGATGTGTTTGGTTGCGGGGACAGGATTTGAACCTGTGACCTTCGGGTTATGAGCCCGACGAGCTGCCAGCTGCTCCACCCCGCGATATTATGAAATCCCCAGATAACCACTATTTTCAGACTCGGCTGTTCTCAATGAGAGGTTTAATGGTGGTGGGGGCTGGATTCGAACCAGCGAAGGCGAAGCCGGCAGATTTACAGTCTGCTCCCTTTAGCCACTCGGGAACCCCACCATATTGTTTTTTGGAGCTGGCGAGAGGAATTGAACCCCCAACCTGCTGATTACAAATCAGCTGCTCTGCCAGTTGAGCTACGCCAGCACAGCACATGTCTGTAATAGTGACAAATGTTATTATATAATAGCCGGCTTGTTATGTCAATACTATTGCCGCTGGTGGTAATTGGATGGCGGTCTTTCATCCCGGTAGTTGTTCAGCCGACTTTGCCTGACGAGATAGAAGTATACCATATCACCGGTATCTTGGCAATACGAAATTTACCTGACCCTTATGGCCCTTTCCTTAATGAAAAAAAAAGCCTGTTTCATCGACATTTTCCTTAACAATATGAAGCTGGCGATTTTGATCCATGAAGGCCACGAAAACCTCCGGCAGACTGTCGTTATAATGCGCCTTGAACGACGCTATCTGCTCCGCGGAGAACCCCATTTTTTTCAGAACATCCTCCTTTAGCTCTCCCTCCAGGACAACCGGTCGCAAAATATTGTTCGGGTTCACTGGAATATTCAGTCGGCTGGGAGTCAGCGGCAGAAATTCGGCTTTCTTCAAAACACTCAACTTGCCGTGGGGTTCAAGCACTGCCAGTTCAACCTCACTGATATCAAACACCCCTTTTTCCCGCAACAGTTGCAGCAACATTTCAACAGGCAGACGCGTTTCCCGCAGATTGCCTTTAATAATCTGGCCGTTTTCCACCAATACGGTGGGCCGATAATTCAAGCGGTTATGAACTGTACGGATTTTAAGCGACAACCAGCTCAGGGCCATTTGCAGACCACCCAGTAAAACGATTGCGGCAACGGCATCAGTCAACCGGATCCTGGAATCGACGATGACGGCACCAGCTATAGTTCCAACAGTTATTGACACCGCGAAATCCAGAGGAGAATACTCACCAAGCTGTCTTTTACCCATAACCAGCCAAACTATCAGAAACACCGTCATAATCGCCGCTACTTTACCGGCGATGAGCACAACCTGCTCCATATAGCCGCCTCCGCCTCTTATTAGACTACCTGCTTGTCAACAAGCTGAAAGTCCCTATTAGTGTAAACAACCCTCCCGGGCTTTATAACAGTTGCGCCGCCGCAAGTTATGATATCCAACCGCAAAATCCCACTCACCTTCGCGAGCGGGATTTGCAGATTATTGATAAAGTTGTCTTACCCTATTTACGAATGGACCCAGGACACTTATAACGTTCTATCGCCGACATGCCAGTCAATGGGGCATAGTCCGCCGGTCTGGAAAGCCTGTAGCACCCGTAAAGTTTCATCCACACTGCGCCCGACGTTAAGGTCGCTTATCACCTGATAACGCAAAATACCTTCCGGATCAATGATGAACAGCCCCCGCAATGCAATGCCCTGCTCCTCGATAAGCACCCCGTAGTCCCGACATACCTGTTTGGTAATATCCGACGCCAGGAGATAATTAAGACTACCCAGACCGCCATCCACCTCAGCTGTTTTAATCCAGGCACGATGGCTGTAAACACTATCCACACTTACCCCCATAATTTCGGCACCGGCTTTATGGAACTCTTCCAGTCTGGAATTAAAGCCACGTATCTCTGTTGGGCAGACAAAAGTAAAATCCAACGGATAAAAAAACAGCACCAGCCACTTTCCCTGGTAGTCGGATAATTTAGCCACATGATCCAGCGCATCCAGGTCCTTGGTTGTCGGCATACTAAAATCAGGTGCTTTCTGACCAATTTGAGCACTCATCGCAATAACCTCCATAAAATAAATAATTATTATTTTTTACTAATCGTTATATTATATTATCGCTGTTATAATTCCTGCCAGCGATAATAATAATTTGCATTATTTTAGAAAAAATATACCTGGCCGCTCCAATTAATCACTCACCAGCGAAATTGTCACCGCTTTAGACACCAGCTCCCGTCTAAAAAACAAATAAGTCCGTACCGCTTGCGCTAAGCACGAACTTATATAGTAAGTATCAAAGTCATAACTGGGCATGATGGAGCTGATTATCCCGCTATCAACCAAGTTCAATGATTCTCAGATCGTCGGCATCGTAATAATAGGGTTCAGGCTGTCCTATCTCCAGGAAGGAAAGCTTGCCGCCGTCATGCTGTCCAGGCCAAGCCGCAACAATAACGTGGCTCTTGCTCAGTTGCCGCAGCAATTCCAGTGGGTCCAGCTGAAGCAATGGCCGGAATAATATTTGCAGTCCGTCAAGTAAAATTACCTCAGCCTTTTCGCGCTCAAACAGATTGTCGAAAATACGCGGCGCTTCCCGCGATCTGACTTTGGGCGCCAATTCCAAAAGTTCGTCGCTAATCAAGAGCGTACAGTCAATATATTTCCACCCTCGGTTAGTAGCCAACTCCCGCATAATTTTGCTCTTTCCGCTGCCGGGTTTGCCAACAATAAGCGCCAATTGTTCATTGCCTGCTTTCAATTCTTGGACATATTCAACAATCATTTGGACGTTTACTGGCATGATCGGTCCTCCCCTACTTTATTTACTATTCCACATTTCGGCAAAACAATTCTAAATTCCTCCCCGCTTTTATCGGGGAAAAAACAATAAAAGTGACGCCAAGATTATTGGCGCCGCTTCAATTATTAAATCTTTCACTCGTCAACGGCCTCGACAAAATCATCTATGTCGTCGTCAAGTCCTTTATTAAAGCCGATAAGACCTTTATACACTCCGTTGATATCACTGTCATCTGCACGATTGTCAAGATATCGTTCCAGTTTGCGTTTGACCCGTTGCAAGGCGTTGTCGATGGATTTAACATGACGTTCCAGTTCTACGGCAATTTCCTGATAAGATTTGCCATCAAGATAAGACATCAGGACTTTCCACTCAAGGTCACTGAGGATTTCTCCCATCTTTTCCTCGATATCGACAAACTCTTCCCTGCTGATAACCAACTCTTCCGGGTCGGAAATTTTGGAACCGGACAGCACATCAAGCAGGGTACGGTCAGAATCTTCATCATAAATCGGTTTATTCAATGAAACATATGAATTCAAAGGAATATGTTTCTGTCTGGTGGCCGTTTTTATGGCTGTGATAATCTGCCGGGTAACGCATAGTTCGGCAAAAGCCCGGAAAGATGAAAGCTTGTCATTGCGGAAATCCCGGATTGCTTTGTATAAGCCAATCATGCCTTCCTGGATAATATCTTCACGATCTGCCCCTATCAGAAAATAGGAACGTGCTTTGGCGCGGACGAAGTTACGATATTTGTTGATTAAATACTCAAGAGCGACTGTATTGTCATTATCCTTGGCATCAATAACAACTTCTTCATCGGTCATGTTTTCGAAACAAGTGTACAGATCGCGTTGGGTATTGGCCCGCATCAAATCGCCCCCACTCTTCATATTTCCATACCGAAAAAGAAAAATGCACTAAACGCTTTAGTGCGCTACATTTTTGTCCATATTACTTCAAACCAAATTATACTCTACGCCTGCCACATAGTCAAGCTATTCTTGGGGTCTCGGGCCCTTGCGCCAGTCGTTCAGACGCCGGACTATGTCACGTTCCAGGCGGTTTTGCAGTTCGTGCCGCCGATAGTTTACCGCAGAATGGCTGTAGCCTTCCAGAATGTTCTTGTCTGTCGCTAGCACGTCATTTCTGAGCTCCCGCGCGGAAATCCGCCACGCTCCCACCCCTAAAACGGTAAGCTGCTCGTCCCAGTCGGAAGTTACAACATATACGCCCCGGCCTTCCCGTACAAGTTGATAGGCAGCCTTCTCGATATAGCTGTCGGCCGTCTCGCCCTCCCGGGTATATACCACCTGTAGCCCGCCGGGCACTATATCCAGGCGTCCCCCGCCTCCCGGAACTGCGTTGGCGTCGAAAACAACTATGACGTTATAATCTTTAAATGCGCCATACCCGGCCAGCCTGTCCACCAATTTATCCCGGGCTTGTTCCAGATTATCCTTTAAAGCATTTAGTTCCGGCCAATAATTAATCACATTATAGCCATCGACAAGCAAGACGTCAGGCACGTCATTCCCCCCACCCGGTCATTTACTGCGGTCAGCGCCTAACGGCCTAGCATCTTGCGCAAACGGCGGTAACATTGTCCCGATATTCATAATGGTGTTTTCAGGCAGGTATTCATCGCGAGACAATACCTCCCGTTTGATTTCACGGCCACCGGAATAAACCACCCGCACGGTAGTGACCGCATAGCCCGGTTTCCCCTGTTTAATTAGCTCTGTTTCACCAAGATACAATTTCGAATCAGGTTTGGTGACAATAGCGGGGGCAATGGTCTTGAGGTCGACTGACATAAGCGCCACCGTTTCAGGTAGAGCTTTTTGCCCGACGACGCCTGTTATTAATTCATTACCGTCGGTTTCCGCTAAAATCATGACCGGCTCGTCGGAAGTATTGACAAATTTCAGATCCAGAACATTATACGCTACAGTGGCGTCACGCCCCAGGTCCACATATCCCAGGGGTTTGGAGTGATTGGTGCGCTCTGTGACAGTCAGATTGGCCAAAAGCGCAGCATTATATAAAGTCGACGATACCTGGCAAACGCCGCCGCCAACCCCCGGCACAAATTCTCCGTCAACGATTTCCATCGCTTGTTTGAACCCATGCTCCTTGTCCCGCGGTCCAACAACCGCATTAAAAGAAAAGGTTTGCTGCGGATAGAGAATATAGCCGTTGATTTTGCTGGCTGAAAGCCTGATATTGTCAGAACGGTTGTGGTCGGAGGGATTAAAAATGGTTTTGTATGAAGACCAGATTTCTTTCAGTCCGGTTCGTTTGATGTCCGCCTCGGTGATCCGAGGATTAATCGTGGTCACTGGCAAAGCCAGAGTGGTCACATTCGGTTTGAATAGCGACTGGATAATTAGCGGTTTTAAAACTTCGACCTCCAGCCGACGGCCAGATTTTTGCGGAATAATCCCCCCGGCCAGCAGGCTTATTGTCGCATTGCGCGGCGAACAATCAATTGCCTCCCGCCACTTGTCAACAATGGCCGCCAATTTATCCTTACGGTAGCAAACCTGAACAGGCACACTGTAGCCTTCCACCATCGCCGTGCGGATATTGCTTATGCGCTCCCACCACCATCCCTGGCGGCCATAGTCCCAGACCGCAGAGACCGTGGAGTCTACATTGACATCAAAATCTATGTTTTTTGCCGCCAGCTGGAATTTGGTATTACCGTAATAAACCGATATCTGCCGGGTATGGAAGTCCTGGCGCCACAAGGTCAACCTCTGCCTGACCTCTTCCCTGTCCATGCCGCCCACAGAAACGCCCTCCACGGTGACGCCGGGGTATACGCGTGGCCAAAGCAGCGATAATGTCAATACCACCGCCACAATAAAGCCGATAACAGTTATTAGAACCATCGCCGAACCTGGCCTATTTTTCACTGACCGCCGACTCCCTTTGGCGCATTACTTCATATAGTAGCAGCGAGCAGGCCACCGAAGCGTTCAGCGAAGAAATGGCACCCTGCATTGGAATACGCACCAGAAAATCGCAGTTCTCTTTCGTCAGGCGGCTTAGCCCTTTTCCTTCACCGCCGACAACCAACAACATCGGGCCGCGAAGATTAGCCGAGTAATAGTTTTTTTCAGCCGCCATATCTGCGCCAACCACCCACAGTCCGTCTTTTTTGAGGCGTTCAATGGTCTGTGCCACATTACCCACTCTGGCCACCGGCACATATTCCACCGCGCCGGCTGAAGTCCTGGCCACCGTCGCTGATAATGGGCAGGCGCGCCGTTTGGGAATCAGAACCCCATGAACGCCGACAGCGTCTGCGGTCCGTAATATAGCGCCAAGGTTGTGCGGATCTTCAAGTTCGTCCAGCAAGATGATAAACGGCGGCTCATTGCGGCATTGGGCCAGTGCCAAGATATCCTCGATTTCCTGATAAGCCACCGGGGCTACCATTGCCACTACGCCCTGATGCTTGACTCCGCCGGTAACTCCCTCCAGTTTGGCCAGTTCCACCTCCTGAACCACCAACCCGATAGACCGCGCCAAGCCCACAATTTCGCGCAGCGAACCATGCCGTTCGCCGCGGGCCACCAATAATTTATTTATTGCCCGTCCACCCTTTAATGCTTCCAGTACACTGTTGCGCCCGGCAACAAAATCCTCAGTCACACGTCCGCCCTCCCATCGTAGGCTTATTAATATTTTTCGCAGTTTTCTCCATGCTATGTAAAGACAAGCAGTTTATAGCCCCGGCAAGGCATCAAATAATTACCCGTCTCCAGCTATCGCCTGCCCACTTCTTAGGCTTTGCGGGACATTGCCGCCAGCCGTCCACAGGACAGCTCGCCTTCGTCGCAATAAGCGGATGTCACACAGGTCGGCCCGGCTTTGGCAAAAAGTTGTGGCGACACAGCGCGCACCTCGGCAAGCATCCTTTCGGCCAGAGCGCGTATTTCCCACTGGGCACGATTACAGCACCTAAGTTCAAAAAAATGCAGCAGTTCGCGAGCATTCATCGTCACAACGATTTTTGTCTCGGTAGCATTAGCCAGACAGTATCGCGCGTCTTCCTGATGAACCCCGAGAGCCGTCAGTTCATCATAAGCAGCCTGCACCGTATCCATCAAAGCACGAAACTTGCTGGCAGCGACCGGGTTTGCAGCGATACTTGGCGGGGTGATATATTCAAAATCATGTTCTTTAACATAGCGCTGAGATTGTTGGGAGTAAGAAGCAAGGCGATGCCGTACCAGTTGATGGGTCAGCACCCTTGATACGCCTTCGACGGCGAAGGTAAAACTGACATGTTCGAAAGTGGACAGGTGTCCGACCGTGATAATCTTGTCAACAAGTTTGCCGATCACCTCATCCGACATTTTCTCCAGCAATTGTTCAGCACCCACCGCCGAATAGCAAAGCCGCGCAGCCATTGCCACTGTTCGCTCCGGTTCGGGAGTATGACAAATCAGTTTAACTTTCATCATTTTTCACCGCCATTTCGATTTTGATTCGCTATTTCCCGGGAAATAACGACAAAGGCCTGATCAGCAAGCTCGGTCAGTCGCGATCCATTATCGCTGAGATACAAGTAACCCAGCAAAGCTTCGAAGCCAGTGCTGTATCGATAGTCACCCACCGAGGCGCTTTTGGGCACCGTTGATTTGGCATTGCGACCCCGCCGGACAATGTCTGACTCGCTTTCGGTCAACTGTGGCTCAAGTTCCTTTAAAGCAATCGCCTGCAATGTAGCTGAAACCATTTTGGCGCCATGATTATGCAACACCCGCACTCTGCCCTGCTCGTAATACAGCAGTTTCGTGCGTACATACAAGTTGAAAAAAGCATCGCCAATATAAGCCAGCACCAGCGGCGGCAGACGGTCAGGCGGGATTTCGGCGAATCTGGCCTCAGGGACCCCACCGGCGTTTAACGCCGCAAAAGTTTGTTCGGCAAGAAATTGAAACTGGTCAAATTTCACGTTTTTTCCACCTTGCTCCTTGAGGTGAATCTTCAATCACAAAGCCGATTTCCCCCAGGCGATCCCGGATGGTGTCGGCAGTAGTCCAATCCTTCTTGCGGCGTGCTTCCTGGCGGATATCGACAATGATATCCAACAGGGCACCAACCGTCGCCTCATCTGTCGTATTTTGCCCGGAACATTGCTCGGCTCCGGCCCCGTCTTTTGCCAGCACTCCGATAATATCAGCCAGTTCACGGAATATCGCCTGCACTGCGGATAATACCTCAGCATCGCAGCCTATCTTGCCGGTCATTACGGCATTGTAATAACTATTGATGTCTTTAGACAGAGCAAACAATGTGCTGATAGCCAACGCAGTGTTAAAATCATCATTCATCGCGTCAAAGAAATCGGTTTCGGTCTGACTGGCCGCCTCCAGTAGAGCCTGAGCCTGACTACTCTGTCCCTGAGGCACTGCGGCAGAGGCCAAATACCCCAGGTTTTTCAGTGCGGTCCGCAAACGGTCAAGACCGCGGCCGGCTTCAGACAACTGTTCATCACTGTAATTGAGCTGGCTGCGATAATGGGTGGACAAGATAAAAAACCGCAGCACCTCCGCCGGGTAATGCTCCAAAATATCCTGCACCAAAAAGAAATTCCCGAGAGATTTGCTCATCTTCTCCTCGTTTATTGTGATAAACCCATTATGCAGCCAGTAACGGACAAAAGGTGCCGTGCCGGTGCAAGCCTCTGATTGGGCGATCTCGTTCTCATGATGCGGAAAAACAAGGTCACTGCCACCGCCGTGGAGATCGAAACTTTCTCCCAGATATTTCAGCGACATGGCAGAACATTCAATATGCCAGCCTGGACGCCCCTGGCCCCAGGGACTGTTCCAAGAAGGTTCGCCAGGTTTGGCATTTTTCCATAAAGCGAAATCCATGGGGTGCCTTTTTCGGTCGTTGACATCCACCCTGGCCCCGGCTTTCATGTCATCAAGGTTCCGCCCGCTCAGCTTGCCGTAGCCGCTAAACTTTTCCACGCTAAAATAGACGTCGCCGTCTAGTGCATAAGCAAATCCCTTGCCAACCAGTTTTTCGACCATCGCGACAATCTCCGGCATATGCTCCGAAACCCGCGGATAAAGATGCGCCCTGCGGATATTAAGTTTATCCATCACTTCAAAATAGGCGCTGATATAGCGGGAAGTAATCTGTTCCCAGGTCACTCCCTCAGCGTTGGCGGCGGCAATAATCTTATCGTCGATGTCGGTGAAATTTTGTACATGATAAACCGAGTAGCCCTGATGTTCAAAATACCGCCTGATGACGTCCCAGGTAATAAATGGCCTGGCGTTGCCAATATGGGGATGATTATACGGAGTAACCCCACAGACGTACATTTTTACTTTCCCCGGCTCCGCTGAATGAAACTCTTCTTTTTGGTTGCTCAGACTGTTATAAACTTTCAGTGTCATGTTGTTTTAACTCCTGTTCTAGGTGGATTAGGCGCTGTTCCAGTCTATTCAGATGACGTTGCATGCAAAATAGCATCTCGCCTTCAGGGTCAGGCAAATCACCATGTGCAAGATCAATTTCCCAGCCACGGACGCCCTGCACTTTCTGTCCGTCCTTGACGACGACTTTTCCGGGTATGCCAACCACGGTGGAATTAGGCGGCACTTCATGCAGCACCACCGAACCGGCACCTATTTTTGAATTGTCTCCTACCTTGAATGAACCCAGCACCTTCGCGCCGGTGGCTATCACCACGTTATTGCCGATAGTTGGGTGGCGCTTGCCCTTTTCCTTACCGGTCCCGCCCAGAGTGACGCCCTGATAAAGAGTGACATTCTCGCCAACTTCGGCTGTTTCACCGATAACTACTCCCATGCCGTGATCAATGAACAAGCCCTCACCGATGGTGGCACCGGGATGAATCTCAATTCCGGTTAACCATCGGGCCAAATTGGATATCAGGCGGGGCAGCATTATCCAGCCTCGCTTGTACAGCCAGTGGGACATGCGATGAAACCAAAGCACATGCAATCCGGGGTAACAAAAAAGAACTTCCGCCGTGCTTCTGGCTGCCGGATCCCGTTCAAAAATTACCTGGATGTCCTTTTTCAGACGCTCAAACATCCTCTACCCCTCGCTTTTTTATTTATCACACTCAAAACAAAAAACCACCGTCTGCTCAGAGGCGGTGGCCCGTGATTCCACTCTGTTTGGGTGCCAGGCACCCCACTTAACGGGCACTTCAGCCCACACCGATAACGCCGGTGAACGAAGCGGCATAAATTCCTTCCTCCGCCCTGCTCTCAGGTGCATTTGGGCGCTCCTTGCCTGATGCCGCTCTCAGCCAAAGGCGGCTCCTCTCTGGATAGGTGGTATGCGCCTACTTCTCCTGCTCATCACATTTAGCAAATTATGCTATTGCTCAGATTGATTATTAACTTCATTATACCTATAGCCAAACTCCAGTGTCAATCCGCCTGCAGTGATTTGAGCGTGGTATCAATCCTAAAGAGAGTGCGGTCTTTACCCAAAAGAACAATAAGCTTCAAAAGATCAAGTCCATGAGCCTTGCCGGTAAGTGCAATGCGGATAGGCATATATACCTTGTTGCCACCCAATTTCAGTTCCTTGACAATCCCCTTCAAGATGGCCTTAACTCCGCTTTCATCCACTATGTCAAGGTCAGCCAGTCTGGCGCGGAAAGCATCCATTACCGCCGGAATATCGGGATCACGCAATACCTCTTTAGCTTCTTCACTTTCAAATTCTACCGTATCGGTGAAAAATACGGCGACATGCTCGACAAGCTGCGCGGCATAACTGACATATTCCTGTACAGCCGACACTACCGCGATCAGCCAGGATTTTCGCTCGGCCGAAAGCGGGCCAGCCAGATAACCGGCCTGAGTAAGATGCGGTAAAGCCAGTTCGGTCAATTCTTCCGGACTGATACGGCGGATATACTGAGCGTTAATCCAGTTCAATTTATTGATATCGAAGACCGCCGGATTTTTGGCAACCCGGTCCAGAGAAAACTGCGCAACAAGTTCGTCGCGGGTAAACAGTTCTTCTTCTCCGCCTGGCGCCCAGCCCAAAAGAGCCAAAAAGTTTATCAAGGCTTCCGGCAGATAGCCCAGACTGCGGTATTGTTCCACCGAAGTGGCGCCATGACGTTTACTCATTTTAGTCCGGTCTTCCCCCAGGATAAGCGAAATATGACCAAACTGCGGCGGCGGCAATTTTAGCGCCTCATAGATCAGCATCTGCCGCGGTGTGTTGGACAAGTGTTCTTCGGCTCTGATGACATGGCTGATATGCATCAGCGCGTCATCTAGAACAACAGCATAATTGTAAACCGGGATACCGTCTGACTTGACGATAACAAAATCCCCGATACCATTCGATTCAAAAACCACCATGCCCCGGACGAGATCGTCAATAATAATCTGCTTGTTCTCAGGCACCTTAAACCGCACCACTGGCCTTCGGCCTTCGGCCTCGAGCCCGGCCCTGTCCGCCGCCGTCAAATGGCGGCACCGCCCCAGATAACGCGGCAGTTCGCCCTTGGCTGATAGTTCCTGTCGTTCGGCCTCCAGTTCTTCTTCACTGCAGTAACAAAGATAAGCCTGTCCGGAAGCCAGCAACTTATCGGTATATTCCTGGTAAATCTGCAGACGCTCCATCTGGCGGTAAGGGCCAAATGGACCGCCGACGTCAATTCCCTCATCCCAGTCGATGCCGAGCCAACGCAACGCCTCTTTAATATTCTCTTCCGATTCTTTGCTGGAACGCTCCACATCGGTATCCTCGATGCGCAATACTAATTTACCGCCAAGTCTCCTTGCCAATAGCCAGTTAAATAATGCCGAACGAGCGCCACCAATATGAAACGGGCCGGTCGGACTCGGTGCAAACCGTACCCGTACTTCTTCAGCCATAAAATTTTCCTCCCCATAAATATAGCCGCCAAAGACTTCCTCAGACAAGGCCTCGGGGCTTACATTCTTGTTCCATCTGCTATTGTAAAACATATCCTGCCAATTAGCAAATCAAACTTGTCTGGCTGGTTATCGCCTTAAACGCCTGCACTGCCTAACAAGTAAGACCGGAATTCACCATAGGATAATTCCGGTCTGCAGTCACTGATTGTAAACTCTTAGCAGGAATAGGCCATCGACAATATCCGGAATCACCAAGGTAGTGTTGTCGCTGCCGACTGCGGTAGCCGTTTCGGCTCCATCACTACAGATTTTCAGCCTCCAGACCACCTGTCCGTTGAAGATCAGCTCGCCAACCGTAGCATCATCTGCCAGGTGCGTCACACTGACACTAAAGATTGTATTCGCAGCTGAGGCTAACCCAGGCGGCAATAGACAACCCACCCCGATAAGCAGACTGCAAATTAGTTTGGTCATAAACATCCCCCGCTTGCATAAATCAGGTTCTGTTCATAATTATGTACAACTCGCATGATTTTATGTACTTGTCAATCACAGCGTCCGATGGACACAACCGCATATGCAGCAATACCTTCACGCCTGCCGGTAAACCCCAACCCTTCGGTGGTCGTCGCCTTAACGTTAACCTGCCCGGTAGAAATCTTCAGCGCAGCGGCGATATTCTCATTCATCGCCTGAATATATGGAGCAAGTTTGGGCTTTTCAGCCACCACTACAGCGTCGATATTGTTGGCCCGCCAGCCCTGGGCCGCAAGCATTTCACCAACCGCCACAAGCAGCTTAACGCTGGAAATGCCCAGGTAGCGCTGATCACTGTCAGGAAAGTGCCTGCCGATATCTCCAAGGGCGGCGGCTCCCAGCAGGGCATCTTTTATAGCGTGAAGCAGGACATCAGCGTCAGAATGACCTTCAAGACCGCTTTCAAAAGGTATCTCCACCCCACCCAGAACAAGCCTGCGGCCCTCGACCAAACGGTGTACATCATAGCCCATACCGAATCTACCCATTAACTCTGCCCCTTTTCCCAGGAATGCTTCAGCTATAACCAGGTCTTCCGGCGTTGTTATCTTGATATTGCGATAACTCCCCTGGATTACTTTCACCCGGACTCCCAAACGCTCGACCAGAGCTGCGTCGTCAGTGGACAGATACCCGACCTCCTCTGCGGCGGCATAAGCCCGCCGCAGTAAATCCGCGGCGAAAACCTGCGGTGTCTGCATCGACCATAACAGACTGCGGTCAAGAGTATCGGCGATAAACCCATCAGAATTCACAGTTTTAACAGTATCCTTGACCGGCACCGCCACCACCGCCGCGCCGTGAATACCGGCTGCCACCACAGCCTCGCCGATTACCTTCGGTTCAACCAGCGGCCGGGCACCGTCATGGATAATGATCAGCCCTGCTGAGTCAGGTACCGCCTTTATGGCTTTGGCAACCGAGTACTGCCGTTCACTGCCGCCGGTCACCACCACCCATTTCTTGGTCATCTGCCCCTCGGCCAGCGTTTTCTCCGCCAGTTCCTCTTCCCCCGGAGCCACGACAACCACCAGATTATCCACTTGCGGGCAGGCGTCAAAGGCCTGGATGCTGCGAATCAGCACCGGCTTCCCCAGCAGGGGAATAAACACCTTGTTTATTCCCTTACCCATTCTCTGTCCGCTGCCTGCAGCAGCTATAATCGCAGTAACCATAAGGCTTTATCGCCCCTTTACCTATCGTAATTTATACCTGCTCTTTGCGCCCACTGATGCAATAACTATATCCTTTTGCCTTTTAAGCCTTGCTATGCTTTACATTCGCTAAGAGTAATTATCAAGGGAGTCCAGAAGATAAAAAAGCACACCCCTAAGCCTATATTTTTCTATTGCGTTCATTAATTTACCTGCTCTTGAACAATAGACGTTTTCATTTTTTATTGTTTACAGCGAATATTCTGCAATACTTGCCGAAGCATAAGGGCTGGCGGCTGACGAGTATTCCCTTCCAGCCACAGACTTTCGAATCCCCTTATATTTTTTTGGAATACTGCCTTCATCTTCCATCTCTGTTTTATGTTATATGTCCATAGTGGGTTTAATTGCAGAAAAACGGGGTAATTTGGAGGATAATTGACATTCATTGGAAAAGCACTTGACAATTACTAGAAATATCTGGTTCTAAGCCGCGACAGGAGGTGCACTTATTATAACCAGGGGCATGAAGCCCGTGACGGCAAGCTGCATGCCAGAACAAGGAAATATGAGACACTTGTTCCCTTTGCGCAACTTGTTATTCTCAAGAGTATTAATAAAGGGGAGTATTTTATGAAAAAATCAGTTTTGTGTTTGGCATTGCCGGCACCACTCTGGCCTTCCCTGTTGACTTCAGCGGCGACGCAAGCCTGCAGTTTAGATCGTACGATGATTCTATTGACGCTTATGGAGCGTTCTTAAGCTCGCCGCCCACTTCGGTTATCAACCAGGAACAAGCCAGGCTCCGCCTGAACTTCACCGGTCAGGTTGACCAAGATGTCACCCTGTACGGCCGTTTAGCTTTCCGCAGCGTGTGGGGCACCCAGACGTCGGACTGGAGCAATAATCCAATTGACCAATATGGCGTGAAAATCGCCGACAACGGCTGGACATATAACCTTGGTCGCCAAGCCGTAAGCCTAGGTCAAGGCGCGATCATCAGCACCGGCAATGATGTCGCCATCGACAATAAGTTCGATGGGTTGGCGGCTTCTGGCAAACTGGGCGCAGTTGACACAAAGGTGATTATCGGCAAGACAACCGGTAATGCCTCTGACAACAGCGACAACGGGAATTCTTTTTCGGCTACCTGGATGGGCATTGATTTTTCCGTGCCAGTCAATGACGCGCTGACCTTCGGCGTCACCTACGCCAGCGCGAAGATTGGTGACCCTACTGCTTCAAATGGGGCCAGCAAATATCTGGGCTTTAACGCCACCTTCAGCCCGTCCGCCAACCTGACTTTCAACAGCGAGTATGTCAAGGCTAATAATGGCCCTTCCGAGTGGGCTAATGGTATGTTTGATTCAGGCCTACGGGACGACACGGCCTACTTTATCGCCGGCACCTATTGCTGGGATAACGACAGCTTCGCCATCCAATACAACAAGGTCGGTGTTAGCTCCGTTGATCCTTTCAACAGTGGCATCGGCGCGGCAGTATATCCTTATAATCTGGCTTACAGTTACGGTAGTGAAAGCGATTGGTCGGGTGACAGCAAGTACTCCGGATTCACCTATACCTATACTCATCAGATGAGCAAAGCTGCCTCTTTGAGCATCTGCTACATGGATCTTAAAAACGATGTTTCTACAGGCAATGACCGTGAATACGCCGCAGGTATCGACTGGAAGTTCTAATCGTTAAAGTTCAAAATGGCTGCCTCAAAAGGAGGCGGCCATTTTGTTGACTGGCAAACTTTTACCTGTGCTGAATAAATAAGAAGGCCTGCAAGCACTTATCGCACTTACAGGCCTTCATATCAGGTTAAATAAACTTTATATCGCTTTCGGTTTGGCAAAAATCATCCGCCCGGCAGCGGTCTGGAGTACAGAGGTAACCAATACGCCGATAGTTTCACCGATATGACGTTTACCACCGTCAACCACGATCATCGTCCCGTCGTCGAGATAAGCCACGCCTTGACCAAATTCCTTGCCGTCCTTCACCACATGAACCACCATTTCCTCGCCCGGCAACACCACCGGTTTTACGGCATTGGCCAGTTCATTGATATTGAGGACCGTCACGCCTTGCAGTTCGGCAACTTTATTCAGGTTGTAATCATTGGTTACAACCTTGCCTTTAATAACCTGGGCCAGTTTAACCAGTTTGGAGTCAACTTCAGTGATATCATCAAAATCACGGCTGTCGATCTTCACGAAAATGCCGAGTTCTTTTTGAATACGATTCAAAATATCCAGCCCGCGGCGGCCACGATTGCGTTTCAACAAGTCGGAAGAGTCGGCAATATGTTGAAGCTCCTCCAAAACAAAGCCAGGAATCAACAAAGTGCCCTCAATAAATCCGCTTTGGCAAATATCGGCAATACGTCCGTCAATAATCACGTTCGTATCAAGGATTTTATACTGACTGCCGGCTGCTCCCTTATCCTTCTGACGATCCTTGTTCATCCAGGGGAATGAGGTAAACAGGCCCACCAGTTCATCCCGTTTGCGGGTAGCCACGCTTATGCCGAGATAACCAAGAATTATACTGATGATGCCGGGGATATATTTGCCGATAATCGGAATAGGCAGGAAAGCGGAACCCAATAAATTAGAAATAATAAGTCCGATGGCCAAACCTAAAGAACCGGCCAACACATCATACACCGGCATTTTATTCAGTCTGCTCTCCAGCCAGTATATAGACCGCGATATTTTTTTTACAAAAATAGGTGCCAGCAAAAAACCCACAACTCCGCCGATCAATCCGCTCATTGCGAAAGCCAATATCGTTACCAACGTAATGCCAAAAAAACCGACAGACAGAAATCCCGCACTGACTAGCGAGGTCAGACGCGGCATAATTTGATCGGTCATCATTAATCCGCCGACAGCCGCCATGATAATTATCACGAAACGTAGTACTTTATCTAGCAATCTTTCACCTCCTATCATATTCTAATTATAAAGTAATTTAAGCTTTCCGGCAAGCCTACCGGAATAAAAAAGTAAAAATGTGGAAGTACGATTAGTTTGTCCGCGACGAAATAAAAAAATACGTCAGCTACCTGGCGTACTTTCGTGGAATAATTCATCTATCCACGCTTCGACGCTGGATAAATCCTTGTTGCAGGCCAGTACCAACTCGCTGACCAAAATCTGGCGAGCTGTATCAAGCAGCCGTCGTTCGCCAGTCGATAATTTCTTTATCCGGTCCTGCAGCATAAGGGTGCGCACAACCTCAGCCACTTCAAAGATGTTGCCGCTTTTAATTTTTGATAAATTAGCGTTGAATCGCCTATTCCAGTTGGCGTTGGGTTGAATCGGAGCTGTCTGCAAAACATCAATGACTCTTGACACATCCAGTTCGCCGATCACTTCACGCAAGCCGATATTATCAGCGTTTTTCATGGGAATCATGACTCGCATGCCGCCGTAAGGCATTGTCAATATATAGTAAACTTGCCGCAGACCGAGGACTTCATGCTCTTCCACTGCTTCGATTACTCCGGCGCCATGCATGGGATATACTACCTTATCACCTATTGCCAACATACCGGCACCCCCTAGCATATAGCTTTAGTATAGCATATTGGAAATCCAATGTCAAAATTTATTATTTTAACATAGCCGTCCACTTCTTGTCAATTGATGTTTTTAATTTTCCTGGCCATTGACATTTATAAACCGCTGTCTATATAATAATCCTAAAGTGAGGTGCAAGCGCTATGTATGATAAATGTTGCGCTGATTTCCAGACAGCGGTCGACGAATACCTTATCCGTCACCGTAGCGTGCTTGATGTTTTAACCAAATACCAGGAAGCCACCGCCAGGGTCAACCGGGCTATCGCCAAATCAGTTACCGAATGCGGTTGCGTCGAAGTAAGGGCAGGTCGGCAACACGCTCCTGATGAGATACCTTACAGCGCGCTGAAACAGTATATGTCCTCGCACCTTTCTGGCGAACCCTGCGAACACTGCAAAGAAATAATCAGCCAGGAAATGGGGCAAAGTCTATTTTATATGACTGCCCTCTGCAATCTTGTCGGCCTGAAGTTTCACGATATCATGCGTCAGGAGTGCAAGAACGTTACCACTCTCGGCGCGTTTCATCTTTCATAATTCGTTACACCCAATGCCGCCTGGCAACGGACATTAGCGCCGCTGTCCGGCGTTTTTTTTTGCCGGTTGCCAAAATCCGCACATAAATTCTTCGGCAAGAGGATAGGATACATTCACTACCAGCCAAGAGGTACCGCACAGAGAATAAAAACGGAGGACGACAATGGTCACTCGTCTGAAACGCAGGCTGTATATTATCATCAGCATTGTACTAATGAGCGGCATCACCATTTTCGGCTTAGTCCGCCTGTTGCCGTCCGATATGCTCCAGATACAGCAAAAGCCGGAACAGGGGCCGCAAAAACGCTATCCCTACTATCAGATCATCGCCGCGGAAGACCAGCGGACGTTGATGTACGTGCCGGTGGTCGTTACCGTCGGCGACGAATTAATCACCGAAGACAACAAGCGCTATCAGGTAGTCAGAATTGAAGAAAACCGGGCTTACGCCCGGTTTGTCGAGAATGTACCCCTAAAAAAATATGTTCCAAAATAAAATAATTGCAAGGCTTAGATATGGCGGTCCAACAGAGCTTGCTCCCGCAAGCGCTTTAGGCCGTCTTTTATAGTTTTGGCCCTGACTTCGCCGATACCGTCGACTTCGTCAAGTTCGTCAATGGTTGCGTTAAAAATCCGCTTGAGAGTCTTAAAATAAACCACCAGGTTTTCCATCACCGTCATCGGTAAGCGAGGGATGCGGTTTAGCAGCCTATAACCCCTTGGTGCCACAGGCACATCCACGGCGTTGGGTGTTACCCCATACCCCAGTATGCGGCAAACATTATAGATATCCAGCATTTCTTCCTGTAAGGCGGCCAGTTGCTCCCGTACACTTTCGTGGGTCAAGATGTCAGTGCTTACGCAGTAGTCTTTAATGAGCAGCAGCACTTCGTCCTCTTTGGGGGTAAGCTCTTCCATCTGCATACTTATAAGCCGGCCCTCAGTGCCCAGTTCGATGATATTATGTTGAATCTCGTTGGCAATTCGGCTGACATGCTCCGCCCGGATAATTACCTCAGCCACATCACTCAAGGTTACCAGATCTTCAAACTCAAGCGCGCTGAGCGTACTCAGGCCACGGTTAAGTACCGACTGATACTTTTCCAGAGTCTGCAGCGCCTGATTGGCACGGCTGAGGAGCACCGTAATGTCAGTCAGCGTATACCGGCTTTCGCCAAGATATACGGTAATAAAATTACGGCGCTGAGAAATAGCCAAAACAAGCACGCCGGTCTGCTTGGCCATACGTTCGGCGGTGCGATGCCTGGTACCGGTTTCCGATGTGAGAAGAGATGAATCGGGAACAAGCTGGGCATTACAATATAAAATCCTCCTGGTGTCGGCGGACAGAATCAATGCTCCGTCCATTTTTGCCAGCTCATAAAACCCTGCCGGTGTAAACTCACAGCTTATGGCAAATCCGCCATCAACCGCCGCTAACACGGTGGGCGAATCTCCGACCACCACCAGTGCTCCCATTTTGGCCCTGAGAACATTTTCGAGCCCGTCGCGAAATATCGTGCCAGGTGCCAAGCTTTTTATTGTTTTAATAAATTTTGCGTCCCAAAGTTGATCTTCACGATTCTTAATCATAAAACACCGCCGCCATCGCCTCCTCGACATGATTCACGCCGATTACTTCAAGCCCATTTGGATTTATCCTTAGTCCGGCGGCATTGCCTGCCGGAATAACGGCCCGTTTAAAACCCAGCGCCGCCGCTTCCCTCACCCGAAGATCCGCCCTGCCAACCATCCGGATCTCACCGGTCAGACCCACTTCACCCATAACTACCGTGTAAGGATCAATGGCGCAATTACGAAAACTCGAGGCCAACGCCAGGCACACTGCCAAATCTGCCGCAGGTTCATCGATCTTGATGCCACCCACCGCGTTGATATAAGCATCCTGATTGCCCACCAGCAGCCCAACGCGTTTTTCCAGCACCGCGAGGAGCAAGGTAAGGCGGTTATAATCAAAGCCGGCTGAAGTGCGCCGAGGCATCCCAAAACAGGTCGTGCTGACCAGTGCCTGGAATTCTATCAAGAGCGGTCGCACACCTTCCAGACACGCCAGCACCACTGATCCCGGAACCCCTCGGGGGCGTTCCGCCAATAATAGCGCCGACGGATTTTCCACCTCAACCAGACCGCTTTCCTCCATACTGAAAAGGCCGCTGTCAATAGTGGAACCAAAGCGATTTTTTATCGCCCTCAGTACCCGAAAAGCATAACTGCGCTCACCTTCAAAGTATAACACAACATCTACCATATGTTCCAGCAAACGTGGCCCGGCAATATTTCCTTCTTTTGTGACATGACCGATGATTACAACCGGAATGTCACTCTCTTTGGCGAATCTCAGCAACTTGCCGGTGGATTCCCGTACCTGGCCGACACTGCCGGGAGCAGCCGGCAGTTCCGGACAATACATGGTTTGGATTGAATCGATAACCAAAAGTGACGGTTTTATCCGTCCGGCCTCGATTGTAATATCATCAAGATTAGTTTCTGTCATTACCAAAAGATTATCAGTCAATTTTGCAAGCCGCTCGGCCCGCATACGTATCTGGGGTGCCGATTCCTCACCCGAAACATAAAGCACCGCGCCTGACGCCCGGCTGATTTCCCCCGCAGCCTGGAGCAGCAGGGTTGATTTCCCGATTCCCGGGTCGCCGCCGATTAGAACCAGCGAACCGGGAACAATCCCGCCGCCTAATACCCGGTCAAATTCCTTCACCCCGGTGGATAGCCGCGGCAAAGGGCCAATATCCACAGCGGTAATCGGACGCGGCTTTGCTGACGGCAAATTCAGTTTGCCGGCCAGAGACTTGCTTACGATTTCCTCAACCATTGAATTCCAGGCCCCACAACCCGGGCACCGGCCAAGCCATTTGGGAGAATCCGAGCCGCATTCCTGACATACAAATTTTATCTTGATCTTGGACACAAGCAGGTGGCTCCTTTCGCCCTAAACCTGGCTGCCGTCTAATCTGGAGATTTTGCTGAATCCGGTGCCCCTGGCTGGATCAATTTCAGCGCCAAGAGCAAAGAAAGGCCCCATGAGCTAACCCATGGTACCTTTTTCGCGACATTTCGACCGTTCTCCTGCTATTTTAACCATTTTTCCTAAAAATTAACTGCCCATTTTCATCGGCATCAACCAACACGACATCGCCAGCGGTTACTTCCCGCCGTAAGACCATCTCAGCGATGGAATCCTCGACCATCTTTTGAATTGCCCGGCGCAGGGGCCTGGCACCATAAGCGTTGTCGCGCCCTTCTTTGAGCAACCTGGCCTGCGCGTTTTCGCTTACTTCAAGATCGAGATTATTGTCACGCAGCCGCTGGGCGACATTTGTGAGCATAATGCCCACAACCTGTTTCAACTCGCTGTCACTCAGCGGGCTGAATACAATGATTTCATCCACCCTGTTAAGGAATTCCGGCCGGAAAGTCTTCTTGACCTCCTCCAGCACCCGGCTTTTGTTAGCCGCGGCGTTGTCCTGGTCACCGGACAAAAAGCCCACCACCGAATCTTTCCCCAAAAGTTTGGCCCCGACATTGGAAGTCATGATAATAACGGAATTTTTAAAATCGACACTGCGTCCGTGGCTGTCAGTAAGCCGCCCGTCTTCAAGAATCTGCAGCAAAATGTTGAACACGTCATAATGAGCCTTCTCAATCTCGTCGAACAAAATTACCGAATACGGTTTGCGCCTGACGGCATCGGTCAACTGCCCCCCCTCGTCGTAGCCGACATAGCCGGGGGGTGATCCCA
>Ga0364886_10263_pt1 | contig 29671 bp, 22 predicted proteins | sample ExccelJu500001D3_4_FD_206926 | JGI IMG/M metagenome (GOLD analysis project Ga0364886, IMG submission 206926) | Enriched cells from Trout Bog Lake Hypolimnion, Wisconsin, USA - BchlTB.July23.5000.01.D3 | ecosystem: Environmental > Aquatic > Freshwater > Lake > Hypolimnion/Profundal zone | place... | reverse complement strand
ATATTCCTGAATCCCCAGACAGCCCTGAAACTCTAGAACCTTCTCCCTATTGCGGGGCCAGCCCCTCCCCGATGCGGGTGACGGCGCGGCATATTGAAGGCAAAGGCGTCGGCTACAATCAAGGATACACCACCGTAGAAGGCTTTTTCTCTCCGGTCGATCCCTGGTATGATGATTGGATTCCTTTCATCGACCTTCGAGGCCATGTTTTCAACGACGGCAAAATGGCGGCCAATGCCGGCTTAGGTATCCGGTATTTGACAAGCTCCCGCATCTGGGGGGCAAACGCCTATTATGATTACCGCAACACCACCCATCACCATTACAATCAGTTTGCTTTGGGCTTTGAGTCCCTTGGCAAAATCTGGGACTTCCGGTTGAACGGATGCCTGCCCCTTGGAACAGTGAAAAGCTCTTATTTTCAAACCCGCTTTGACAAGTTTAAAGGCCATCGCATGTATATTTCCCGTAAAAGGGAATTTGCACTGAAAGGTGTGAATGCAGAGGTCGGAGCGCATGTCGACTCGGTCGAGAACTTCCCGTTCTATTTTGCAGCGGGACCTTATTACCTCGCAGGCCGGGGACATCAAACCTGGGGTGGAGAGCTCCGAGCATCTGTTGATATTTTTAAGTATGTTCGCATTGAAGGAAACACCTCGTACGATAATCTCTTCAAATGGATAGGACAGGGCCAGCTTAGCATCAACATTCCCTTCGGCGGAAAACGGCAAGTTGCAAGAAATGGAAACTCCTGTTCGACAGCTCTTGCCTTAAGCCATAGAGCCGTCCAGAGAGTCGACCGGAATGAAATCATCCCCGTCGACACACAGCGCAAGACATTCCAGGCGATCAATCCTGCAATAGGCCAGCCTTACTTCTTTATCTTTGTAAATAACACCAGCCACTCGCTCGGCACTTTTGAAAGCCCCTTCCCCACTCTTTTACAGGCGCAAAATGCCTCCTCGCCAAATGATGTGATTTATGTCTTCCCCGGCGATGGAACAACAAAGGGCATGGCGTCGGGCATCACGCTGCAAAATGGACAAATGTTCCTCGGAGCTTCCGTATCTCATCCCATCATCACAACCGCAGGATCCGTCACCATCCCTCCACTGGCCTCTACTTTGCCGAGCATCACCAACACGCCCGGCAATGTCGTCACTCTTGCGAACAATAACACCGTTTCCGGATTTCTCATCACAACAAATACCGCTGACCAAAGCGGCATCTTCGGAACATCGATCGCCAATCTCACTGCCACTCAAAACACCTTTGCCAAAACAACCAGCGATACAAACGGAATCTTTTTAACGAATCCTACCGGTACGGTCGATATCAGCAGCAGCAGCTTCAGCGGGTTTACCGATTTTACGAGCGTGTCTAACGGCAATGGTATTTATGTCCTGCTCAATAACGGCGGTACGCTCGATACCCTAAATGTCTCGGGAAGCAGCTTCATCGACATAAAAAACCCAGGCAGCATGAACGGCGGCCATGGGATTTCAGTCGATTTCGAAAATAGCGGCGGCACGCTCACCCATTTCACCGTTTCTGAGAGTACTTTCAATGGCATTGAAAGTGTCGCTACCGGCATCGCTGTTTTCCACAATGTTTCAGGGGGTACGCTAACTAACTTCACTGTTTTGGGATGTACTTTCAGTAACATTAACGGCGGCAGCGGCATCGCTGTTTTTCAAGAAGCCGCAGGCAGTATGCTCGGGAGCTTCACCGTTTTGGGATGTGCTTTCAGTAACATGAGCAGCGGCGATGGCATTGCTGTTTTTCATCATGCTGCCGGCAGTACGATCAACAGCTATAGCGTTATGGAGAGTACTTTCAGCAACCTTAGCGCCAGCAGCACAGGCGTCTTAGGAAGCGTTTCAGCACCGGGCGCTACACTCGCCAACTTCAATATTTCTGGATGTGATTTCAGCGGCTTGGTTGCCAGTAACAGCGTCGTAGCTGAACTCACTGCTGCAGGCAGTACGATCACCGACTTTAGCGTGACGGAGAGCGCCTTCAGTAACATCAGCGACACCAGTACGGGAATCCTGGCTGCCTCCTCAACTTTTGACTTGGGCGCCATTCCAACAATGCATCTAACCGGCAACACCTTCACAGGCCCTGAAGCCTCCGGCAATGGCTATGCGGCGACCATTCATGTCAACGCCGGCTCAACATGCCTGGAATTTACGAATAATACCGCAACGCCTGCAAGCACTCCGGTTCCTTATCAGTTCACGCAGACAGGAGGTGTATTTAATAGAACAACCGGTTCGGACGACTCTACAAATACAGGGCAGATCTCTACATCAGGCACGGTAAATCCTCCCGGCAGCTGTACGCAGTAGCGTAGAAAACTTAAAAAAGGGAGAGGCTTGGCATAAATCCCCTAAAGGGATTTTCCTTAGTTCAAACTCCAGTGAAATATTGCTGCCATGTGGCTATAAAGACGATCAACTCCAGCGTGGTATTGCTCACCTACCAAAGGTTTAATAGTAGCAGGATCCATGGCAGATAATATCTCCTGTTGCCTTTTCCGCACCCAATCTAAATCCAACAGTTCTTGATCCGATGCGCAGGGAGATTGCAAGAAAAACTTATTGACAAGTAATTAATTTCAAGTGTGTTGTGTATGTCCTTTAATTAACATGGAGGACATCATGACGTTTAACCTTGCAGCTGACGCGCCGCTTTTAAAAGCCTTTGCTTCGCTTCCAGATCCAAGAAAATCCCGAAACCAAATTTTCCCCCTCATTGATATTGTTGCCGTCGCTATTATTGGCATACTCTGCTCTGCTAACGATTGGGTGTCTGTTGTAAGATGGGCCAACGCTTATGAACAATGGTTCCAATCTGTTGGGTTATGTCTGAATGGCGTTCCTTCACATGACACGATCGGAAGGTTCTTTCGCTTAGTTGATCCCAAGGCATTTGAAGGCTGTTTTGCTCTATGGATGCAATCTGTTATTGAAAAGATACAGGGCGTGATTGCTATTGATGGGAAGACCATTTGCAACTCTGGCGATGAATTTGCCGATACAAAGCCCACTCATATTGTTACAGCTTTCGCTGCAGAAAACGATATTATTCTTGGCCAACTACGAACAGCCGAGAAATCGAACGAAATTACCGCTATTCCTGAGCTGCTACAAATCCTGAAGCTAAAAGGCTGTATTATCACCATAGATGCAATGGGCTGTCAAACAGCGATCGCAGAGACAATCCATGATCAGAAAGGAGATTATGTTCTTGGCCTTAAAGGCAACCAAGCGACACTTCATGACGAGGCTATAAACTTCTTTGAGCAAGTTATAGATGTGGGAGCAGAAGAAGCTGATTGTAGCTATGCAAAAACCACAGAAAAAGACCATGGACGTATCGAAGAACGAGAGGTATGGGTTACTTCAGATTTAGAGTGGCTTGGGAACATCGAGGCGTGGAAAGGACTAAAATCGCTTATTTGTATACGATCAACACGACACGAAAAAGGGAAAACCACCATAGAAAAGCGATATTATATATCGAGTTTAAAAACAACTGCGGAGCATTTTGGAAAAATCATTCGATTGCACTGGGGAATAGAGAATAAATTACATTGGCATCTTGACGTAACCTTTAATGAGGACAAAAGTAAAATCAGAGCGGGCCATGGAGCAGAGAATTTTTCTCTATTGAAACGCTGCGTTTTAAATCTCGTAAAAGCAGATACAACTGAAAAAGCAAGTGTTAGGCTCAAGAGAATGATGGCGGGATGGGATCCGGCTTACCGGTTAAGACTACTTGGAGTCAAATAATTTATCATGCAATTGCCCTGATCCGATGCGCCGTATAAATCTTTCAACAAGAAGGTTTCAGTACCAATCACTTCTCTAATCCGATTGTATTCATTCAAACGATGCTGCTGACTGGGGTCAATGGCTTTACAAAGGAAGTAGAATTTAGCGATGTTATATAAAAAGTGAACTTCAGGATGATATTTCTTTGAGACCAAAGGCTTGATTGTTTCAGGGTTAAGCAGTTTTAAATCGTCTGCCGAAATGGTATCCGTAATCAAACTTGCATTGTCGTTCAAAGTCTTTTTGATTTGATTATACCTGGTCAGCCTTGGTTGATCAGCCGCATTCATGGTGAAAGTATCGCCAGGTTCTAAAAATCTTGTACAGGCATCTCTATGGCTCTCTTGTGTTCCAACTCCAAAATTCAAATCTATCAGTTCATATGCTTTTCTGATCAAAGCATAAATTGCAGCAGATTCTGCAGGGCGCTTTGTGATACTATCCTTATCGGGGTGGCAAATTAACCACAATTGATTTCTCCTTCCTTTGATTTTTTCAATTGCGGCGGGATAGCCATCACTAAAAAGGGGCGGGCCAAAAAAATCTATCGGTTTTGCTTTTTCACGGATCATTTTTCGTAATAAGTTATACCTGGATACCCAAGAATTGGCATCCTTCTGCCGGGGAGCCGGTACGTCAGCCGCTGTTTCATCAGGATTATCATCAATGGATTGATAGGTCTCCATCTTAAGATCATCGGGCAATAGGTCCTTCATTGCAGTTTCCAAAAGACCATTCCATGCGGCATTCAAATCTTCGCATCTCAGAATATTATGCGCTTTGTCTTGAGAGGGTGGCTCAATTGGAAATGTATATTTTCCGATCGTGTCCAAGCTAGTACTGTGAATCAAAAAATTTTAGCTCTATTTTTGCGTCAAAGCCGCTCAAATCGACGATCGCAAGTTGCTACGTATTGCATTAATACGTAGCAACTTGCGAAGCCTTGCGGTCGTCGATTTCAGCGAGCTTTCACGCTAAAAATAGGGCCAAAATTTTTTGATTCACAGTACTAGGGCAACCATGGTAAAGCCAAACAAATTGCGATAGAAGTTGTCTATCGCTTTTCCAGCTTTTAACAGCTTCTTTGAACATCATTTCCCATCGATCAAAGAGTACAGTTTGACCATTTCCAAGTTTCTTCTTTACTCTATCAATATGTTGAAGCATCGCATCCAGGTCAACAGGCCCATCCGGCCTTAGTTTTTCATCGGCTGGAAGCCACTTCTGCATCCATTGGACCATCCGTAGTATTTTTCCTTCCAGTTCTACTAGACGGGCATCTAATGCTTGAGCATGCTTTTGATACTCGTCGTTGTTAAAAAAAATAAGCCTCCCATCTGCCCCGACAACGCCATATTTTTTTAAATTTACAGCCTTGTCGTAGCTCACTAAATGCTCCGCAGAGCTCAATCCAAAAGCAGCCTTAGAAAAATTTCGGCCTATATAGATAGAGCTCGCAACCCCCATCGTCATCCAGCCGATTCGTAATTTATTGGGTAAGGGTATGAAGAAAGCAGCTTGTCCAAATAAAACAAAGCAAATAAGGTCTTGAAAGCACGCATCTGCATAGGAGGCAACCTGCTGCCACTTTGCGCTTTTGGCTTCTTGTTCAGAACGGCGGTAAAGGACGAAATGATAAGACATTTGTATCCCATTTGAAATAACCCCGATCGGAGCTACAAAAGTGGAAATGGCGGCGATAGTCATAATCCTTGCGAAAGCAGCTGCGTAGGTGTCATTGGCAGGTTGAGAGATCTTGTCGATGAAATGGGTTTCAAATACATTCGAAACAGGCTTCTTATCGCCCTTGCCAGGGCATAAAAGATCGAAAGAGAGCGCGTATAAATAAGCCTGGGCCGACAAAGAAATAATTGGACCTCTGGCAGTTACAGTGTTTGTCATACAGACCTATTTTTTGGCATAAAATTTTATTTCAGTTCATAGATTTAGTCCATCTCTAAAAAAACGAGCCATCGAATTCGCTGCGGAAATAAAATTAGAGATGAATTTTAATGCTCGATGGGTATTTTAGTAGGAAAGGATAATAGATCATGCTGCGATCACGTTTGCTGGGTTTTCTTTGCTTCATTTCTTCGTTTTGCTGCGCTGCGGAAAGGTACCATCTTAAGACTGCCGATGTGCGCAATTCTATGGAGGAAATGTTCAGCTATCATGTCGAGACTAAGGAGATGACAGCGCCTCTTGTCAAGAGATCTTTTAAGATTTATCTCGATCAGTTTGACCCTCAAAGAGTTTATATGACCCAAGGAGAGGCGAAGCCGTTCCTGGACCTCAACTCGACCCAGATCGAGAGCATCATCAACCATTATTATGCCGATGAGTATCCTGAGTATGCAACATTGAATAAAACGATTTCCCAGGCGATTGGACGGGCCAGGAAGTGGAGGGAAGAGCTTTATAACGACTTTATCGCCCAGGGAGAGGATGTTAAAGTGGCTTCGGTAGATGCCGCCAATCAATATGCATCGAGTCCCGATCAGCTGAGAAAAAGGCTCAGGGCCCAGCTTGTCCAGCTTTTTAGAATGGAAAATAAGCTTAAAGACTCAAACTATTGGACGCCGGAGAGGAGAAAGAAAGTTTGCGCCTTATATGAAAAACGGTTTGCCCATTATGAGGAGTCGTATTCGCCTGCTAAGGAGAAAGCCGAGCATTATTTCTCTATGCATATCCTAAAAGCATTGGCGCGCGGCCTTGATGCGCATACGTCGTTCTTCAGCCCTGAAGAGGCCTTGGAAATGAGATCTTCTTTGGAAAAGCAATTTGAAGGGGTAGGCGTCGTCCTTCGTGAAGGATTAGACGGAATCGAGATCGCCGATCTGGTCCAAGGCGGGCCTGCAGACCGCAGCGGCAAGATTGTCGTGGGAGATATCCTCATGGAAGTCGACGGAAAACCGGTCGTCAATGCCTCGTATTATGAAGTTTTGAGCCAGCTCAAGGGCGATGGCAGAAAAGATGTCATGCTTGGATTTAAACGGCAGGAAAAAGATGGGAACGAGACTTTTGTCAAAGTCGGGCTTAAGCGTGAAAAGATCATCATGGAAAACGAAAGGCTGATGTTTACCGCCGAGCCTTTTGCCGATGGGGTCATTGGAAAACTGACTCTGCCCTCTTTCTATGAAAGCTCTGACAGTGCCAGCTGTGAGGTCGATATCCGGAAAGCTCTTGTCGAGCTCAAAAAGAAAGGGAAGGTCTTAGGGCTTGTTTTGGACCTTCGGAATAATCTCGGCGGGTTTTTAAGCCAGGCTGTCAAAGTCTCCGGTCTTTTTATGACCAGCGGGGTGGTCGTCATTTCTAAATACGCAGAAGGGGAAGTCCAATACTTAAGAAATTTAGATCCTCGGATCCACTACGCAGGGCCTTTGGTGATTTTAACCTCAAAATTATCGGCATCGGCAGCCGAGATTGTTGCGCAGGCCCTCCAAGATTATGGGGTCGGCATTGTGGTCGGAGATGAAAGAACCTACGGCAAAGGAACGATCCAATACCAGACCGTCACCGATACCGGCGCTGCGTCGTTCTTCAAAGTCACCGTAGGCAGATACTATACGGTCTCCGGAAGATCGACTCAGATTGAAGGGGTGAAAGCCGACATCGTTGTGCCAACAGCCTATTCTGCTTACAATATTGGAGAGCGGTATCTTGAATACGCTCTTAAAAACGATCAGGTTTCTCCGGCTTATGCCGATTCTTTGTCGGATGTGCCCGCCCACACGCAGCAGTGGTTTCAGAAAAATTATCTGCCTTATCTGCAAAAGAAAGAATCAGCCTGGGTCCAAATGGTTCCTTCGTTGAAAAGCAACAGCTCTTACCGGCTCAAACATGATGATAATTTCAAGGTTTTCCTGCAGAAATTGAATCAACAAGAAGTTGAGGCGGATATCGGAGAAAACGATCTGCAGATGGGCGAAGCGGTCCATATTGTCAAAGACATGATCAATTTAAAAGCCTCATGAAAGAAGAAGTCATTATCCTGGGTGTCGATCCCGGCACATTGGTGACCGGGTTTGGCGTCATCCGTCAGACCGGCCGGGATTGGGAGCCGCTAGACTTTGGCTGCATCTGTCCGCCTCGCAAACTCAAGACCCATGAGCGTTACCTCATTATCTTTGAAGGGATCGACCTTTTAATCGAAAAATATCAGCCTCAAGCTCTCTCCGTCGAAACACAATTTGTCTACAAAAATGTGCAAAGTGCGTTAAAGCTGGGTATGGCCCGCGGTGCTGTGATGATTGCAGCTGCAAGGCGCGGCGTCGAGGTTTTTGAATATGCCCCGACCAAAGCTAAGCAGGCGGTTGTCGGCAGCGGGGCTGCCAGTAAGTTTCAGATCCAAAAAATGGTTCAGATGCAATTAAAACTCTCTCAGATGCCGGAGCCTGAAGATGCTGCCGACGCATTGGCGCTAGCTCTCTGCCACGCCAATACGAGAAAGGTTATACCCAATATCACAGATAACCGTCATTTGGAAAACGCCAAAGCCCCGGGATTCAACGATCGGAAATGAGTTCATATTGAATAAATATGGGCGCATTTGCGATCGTTGAATCGCGGGAGCTTTTCGTATGTATGAATTTGTCCGTGGAAAAATGGTCCAATCGATTCCTTCTAAAGCCGTCGTTGATGTGGGCGGCGTCGGCTATGGCTTAGTGATCTCTTTAAAGACATTCCAAAAACTTCCCAATATCGGGGCAGAGGTCTTTTTCTACGTCTCCCATATCGTTCGAGAAGACGGCCACTACCTCTACGGTTTTCTCACGCTGGATGATAAAAAACTCTTCGAGCAGCTCATCTCCATCAACGGTGTGGGACCTAAAACTGCAATCGGCATATTAGGGCACGTCGACATTGGAGATTTCCAAATGGCGATTGTACAGGGAAACGCTGCTCTCCTCTCTAAACTCCCCGGGATCGGCAAAAAAACATCAGAAAGGCTGATCATTGAGCTTAAAGATAAATTTACTAATATCTCCACTCCGGGGGCTGCCCTTCCCGGGGCAACCGGAAATACCGTCGCCGGCGATGCTATTTCTGCCCTTATCAACCTGGGCTACCACCCTTTAGAGGCTCAGAAGGCGATCAAAAAAGTGCTATCACTCCATGAGAAGGAGCTTCCTTTAAGCGAGCTCATTTCTGGAGCATTGAGATCGATCTAAGAATCTGCTATCCTTTTTCCCTATGCACTTTGTTCATAGGCCTTATCAGAAAGAGGAAACAATCGCTGCTGTTGCCACACCTCCGGGTGAGGGCGGAGTTGCGATCGTCCGCATTTCCGGGGCCTGCGCTCTAGAGGTTGCCGAGAAAGTTTATTCCGGCAAGATCCGCTCCTACCAAAGCCATACGGTCCATTTCGGCAGGATCATGAAGCAGGACGAAGTCATCGATGAAGTTTTACTGGTTGTTATGAAAAATCCCCGATCGTATACAGGCGAAGACACCGTCGAGATCCACTGCCACGGCGGAAGCTTGATCACCAAGCGCGTGCTCCAAACGATTTTAGATGCAGGAGCTCGTGCCGCACTGCCGGGGGAATTTACCTTTAAAGCCTACATGAATGGAAAACTCGATCTGGCCCAGGCTGAGGCTGTGCAAGAGCTGATTGCGGCGAAAAATGACCTCGCGCTCCATGCAGCTGAACATCAGCTGAGCGGTGCGCTCTCCAAAAAAATCGAGCATTTCCAAAAAGAGCTCGTCGACACCGCTGCGATTTTAGAAGCGTGGGTCGACTTCCCGGAAGAGGGTTTAGAGTTTGCTTCTTTAGAAGAGGTGATAAGCTCTTTGGAATCTACGCTGCAAAAAATGGTGCGTTTAAGCCAGACTTTCCATGAAGGAAAAATCGTTCATGAAGGACTTACGATGTGTCTTTCGGGCTCACCGAATGTCGGGAAATCTTCCCTCATGAACGCTCTCCTTGGAAAAGAGCGTGCCATTGTGACACCTATTCCCGGGACAACGCGCGATCTTTTAGAAGCAGATCTCCGGATCGGAGGCCTCCATTTCCGTTTGGTCGACACCGCCGGAATTCGGGCGACGGACGAGATTGTCGAGCAAGAAGGCATTCGCCGCTCGCATCAAGCTTTGCAAGAAGCCGATCTGGTTTTACTTGTCTTAGATGCCTCGCGCGGGGTGCAGGCGGCCGATCAAGAGCTTTTGAATACCGCTCCTCCCCAAAAAACACTGGTGATCTGGAATAAAGTCGATTTGCCGACACGCCATTCAAAACCAGAAAACGCACTAGAGGTGTCAGCTAAAGAGGGGCTAGGATTAGAAAATTTACGGCAAGCGATCGATCAGAAGATCTGGCGGTCGGGCCCTCCATCTAAAGAAGAGGTGGTCATTACGAATCAAAGGCATCATCAGGCCCTGAATCAGGCGATAGCTTCGATCCAATTGGTCATTGATGGACTTAAAACCAGAGTCTCTGCAGAATTTGTTGCAGCCGATATGCGAAGAGCTCTTCTTGAGCTGGGCACCATCATCGGAACCGATATTTCCGAAGACATTTTAAGCGCGATCTTTTCAAAATTCTGTGTAGGAAAATGACTAAAGAAGAAAGAGCCAAGCTCATTCTGGAGATTTTGCAAGACCATTTTCCTCATCCCGATATTCCCCTCAAGCATACCAGTCCTTATACGCTCCTCATTGCAGTCGTGCTCTCTGCACGCTGCACCGATGCAAAGGTCAATCAAATTACGCCGCATCTTTTTAAACGGGCTTCGACCCCGCAGCAAATGATCCAGTTGACAATTCCTCAAATCCAGAAAATCATCCAACCGTGCGGCCTTTCGCCCGCCAAGGCCAAAAATATCTGGCATCTTTCGAAAATCTTAATCGAAAAGTACAAAGGAAAAGTTCCAAAGAGTTTTGAGGAGCTCGAAGAGCTTCCGGGTGTAGGCCACAAAACTGCATCTGTTGTCATGGCGCAAGCTTTTCAGGTGCCGGCTTTTCCCGTTGATACACACATCTTCCGATGCGCTAAGCGGTGGGGGCTTAGCAATGGGAAAACGATAGAAAAAGTCGAAGCCGATCTAAAGAAGCTGTTTCCGCGCAAAGACTGGATCAAAATCCACCTCCAAATCATCCATTTTGCCCGCAAGTTCTGTCCTGCCCGCGGCAAACATCTAAATTGTCCCATTTGCATACTTTTGAATCACAATTGATTTTTTGAATAATAAGGCGGTGAAATCAGCCTATTTCCGCCTAATGCTTCGCAAGTATATGAAATACAAGTGCTTAAAGCTGTTCAAAATTGATGAACTTCCATACTTCATATATTCTAAACTTGCGAACTTGTGATCTCAGATGTATAGTGGAGTGTATAGTGGGGGGATTGGCTTATGGGGAATATGAAGAATGCACCGCTCATTTATACAATTGGAATGATTCAGTTTCCCCGTGTACCACAGCTTGAGAGGTTTATTGATAAATTCTTGGATTTGGTGAGAGCCGAATATCCTTTGGATGATCAAAGTGTTTTGCAAACATTTAATGCTAATATCAATCCTGATGGCATTAAAATGGACTCTCCACAGCAAACCAAAATGTGGCAGTTTGCCTCTGATGACCGAAAATGGGGGATCATTCTCAGTGATCAAGTCTTTTGTTTGCATACGGCAAGTTATCATGATTTTCTAGGCTTTTCCCAGAGATTCAGACAAGGAATTGGCATATTAAAAAAGATACCTGGTATTGATATTAGCTGGATAAGGTCTATAGGGCTTCGATATATCAATCTGGTTGTGCCTAAAGAGGGATTGAAAGTTCAAGATTATTTACAACCTTGGGTACTGCCGGAGGGGCCGCCTGATGTTCCTTTAACGCCGATCGAAGGTATCTGTGCAGTTCGCTATGAGACGGAATATGGGGAATTAAGACTTCAAACATTACAGAATCCTCCCTTTGTCCTCCCCCCGGAGTTGAATTCTCCATTTGTTCGAAAAAATGGCTGGCTTAAAGACAAACCGGAGAACGCATATGCTGTGATCGATATTGATCACTTAGCACTGTATCACGCTCTTTTGAAATTTGAGGGCGATAATGTCATTGATACGTTAGTTCATCTCAGGGAAATCTCTAGAAAAGTTTTCGATTCGATAGGTACCAAAAAAGCAAAAAAAATATGGGAGAAATAATGGCTATTTTGTCTCAAGAAGCTTGTGTTGATTATGCCAGCAATGAGCCCCTCTATAAGTCATCTACAATTCAGGCGCTGTTTGAGCCACGTACATGTAGTATCGTAATTTTATCAACAGAGACAAAGGGCCCTTCTTTAACTGCACAAGAGATTGTATCATGGTTTCGTAGTGAGGGCTTGCCGACGGCAACAATTGCAGATATTGCAAGGGTAGAGAGGAAATCGGTGTATGCTTGGATGAATGGAGGCCTCATACGACAACCCAATCAGGAACGACTTGAAAAATTATATGGTCTTTTCACAGAAGAAAAACAAACAGAGCTTATCCATATTTATCGTTTTTTTCATCGACGGCTCATGAATGGCACAACTCTTGGTGCTCTTTTATGCCAGGAGTGGCTAGATGTTCAGGCGATTAAATCGGCACTAACAGAGCTGTGGCCAATAGCTTTACGGGCTAAAAACAATACCAGGATTCATGAGCAAAAAAATAGTGGTAAAGGCAATCCATTCTTAGACGAAATGAGTGAGGTATTTATTTCGGATGAGCCCTAGTCAGACCAACCAATTAGAACAGTCGGAAATCGCTCAAAATATTAATCTTGCAGGTTGGCGGCAAGGGAGTGTTTTTTTCCCTAATGAGATCAGTGGCCTGCCTTTCACTTTTGATCCTGTTAATGAAGTTCTTATTGTAATTAGCCAATCTTGTTCAGTTGTTTCTTGCAGATTTGATATTGATCCTCATATAGATTCTATCGCAGCTAAAAAAATACCTAAGTATAATGAAAGAGCGCCAGAAGCAACGGGCAAAAATCAGCGGAAGCTTCATATTAAACTTGCTGAAGAAAATAACGGATATGCTGCCCTTGAATGCGATATCAATCGGAAAGTTACTTTTGAGCGTATAAGATTGTCAGATTTTACGATAATTCAAGAGCTTTCTATCGAAAAAGGAGGGGCAAAAAAGCTTGCCACCTGGTTTGCTCGCTATTACACCCGTATTGCTTTACCGGATGAACTGGTGAAGAATATGAGGCAAAATTTTTTGTCGATCTTAGAAAAAATATTGAGAAAAGACTCTATTTACACCGAGGTGGACACGATTTATATCTCTTTTGATGAATCTGTTAAGGGATATTTCATCCTACGATTGCTTTTTTGCTGCAGATCGCAAGACACTGCAGATAAGCTCAACGACCCTTTGATGGAGGGGCTGGAGGGTTTTCGTGTACTACCCGGCAAAGATAATATTTACCTTGCTCATTTATTTTGCGGGTCTAAAAGAGATATTTTTCTGGCCGATTTAGATGGGTATGACAGGTTTTCTGAATGGGACTACCTCACACTGCTCGGAGAACTTCATCATTTTATTGACTAAAGAGTTAGGTTAGAAGAGTACTTATGGAACGGCCGAGCGATTGGCCCATTTGGCCGAGGACCTCGATGCGGCGGTTGGAAGCTTCGATAAGGTCTTTGTCGAATTGGATGCAAGACGGTTCAAAAAGAAGAATGAGGGAGGAGCCTCCGAAAGAGAAAAATCCTTTTTCATCGCCTTTTGTTTGCGGCTTGTGCGGATCAAATGTTTGATGGATCGTGCCGACGTAGGTCGCGCCTACTTCAATAAACAGCACTGTGCCGAAGTTTTTGGTCTTGAGAGGGGTGATGACGCGTTTGTTCTCAGCGAGGATCTCGGCGTGTTTTTTTAGTGCGGCGGGATTGACGGAAAAAAGGGGGCCGCGGAGAGGCTGAGGCTCTTCCGGAAGGCAGTTGACCGGGAAGTGGAACCGGTGGTAGTCAACGGGGGCAAGTCGGGCAATTACCATCGATCCCGATGCGTATTTTTGAGCAAGTTCGGGATTTTTAAGGAGTTTCACTAGAGAGAATTTCTTGCCTTTGACGAAAAAGCCGTCGGTTTTTTCGATGTTTTCATACACGAGATAGCGGCCGTCCGCTGGAAGAATGGCGATGTCAGTATCCGGGATGATGGGGCGGCACTCGGGTTTTAGCTTGCGTGTGAAAAAATCGTTAAAGGAACGGAATGAATCGACGGGATCTAAAAATTCAGAGGTGTCGACATGGAAATTCTTGATGAACCGGAGGATCTTTTTTTTGCTGAAGCGGCTTTTTTGGATCGATCCGTAGAGCCGGGAAAAGAAATTGATGTGGACGAAAACAGGAAGAAGAAGAAATGCAAGCAGGTGGGAAAACCAGCGAGTGCCATACAGTAGATTGATGTAGAAGTTTCCATAGACTTTTTCGGTCATTTCTTGGAGGGTTTTTCGGTGGATGTGCCGCAGTGGTGTCATGGCAGCACGGGGGAAGGTTTTTTCTTACTGATATTGGCAAAAAGTTTGAGTTCTTCGACAAAAAAGGGAGGAAATAAGTGGAGGTAGTGATTTTCTTCAGAGGTTTTTAAAATGGCTGCAGCAGTGGCGACCATTTTTGAAGCAAGCTCTTTGGTTTTCTGATCGCTGTCCAATCCTTGGTAGAAAAGATCCTGCTGGGTATGAAATTGGATGATCTGATCTCTCAGTTCTTTTTGAAGGGTGATCTGTCTTTCGGAGATTGCAATCAAGTCATCTAAAATTTTTAATTCCTCCCCCTCTCGAGAAAAGCTCAAAAGCGACAAGGAAATAGTTGAAATTAAAGCGATTTCCAAGAAAAATTTAGGCAAACAGCTCTTCATAAGTAGGCAAATTATAGTTGGGAATTTAATTAATTTCAACCAGCTGCTATAATCGGAAGGACAGGGGCCATTGCAAAGCTCCCCGCCTCGGAAAAATGGATGATTTTGAGTCGGTTTTGCCGAGGCGGGGAGCTTTGCAATGGCCTCGTATAGTTGAGGTTACATGTTCGATCTTCTAAAGCAGATTTTTGGCACCCAGCAGTCACGCCTTCTCAAAAAATACCAAAAAATCGTCCGTAAGGTCAATCTTGAGGAGCAAAAGCTTGCTTCTTTGACAGATGAGCAGTTGAAAGCAAAGACTCAAGAATTTCGAGACAGGATCGCTAAAGGAGAATCTTTAGATCAGCTCTTGCCGGAAGCCTATGCAGTCGTCAAAGCGGCTTGCCGCCGGATGTGCGGGACCGAGGTTCAGGTCTCAGGGTATAGCCAAAAATGGGACATGATCCCTTACGATGTCCAAATCTTAGGAGCGATTGCCCTCCACAACGGATCGATTGCCGAGATGATGACGGGGGAGGGAAAGACGCTGACGGCTTCAATGCCGCTCTACCTCAATGCTCTTACAGGCAAGCCTGTCCATCTGGTGACCGTCAACGATTACCTGGCTCAAAGGGACTGTGAATGGAACGGATCGATTTTCCGCTGGCTAGGGCTTCGTGTAGATGCACTCACAAACGCAACTCCTCATTTTAAGCGGAGAGAAGTCTATTCAGCCGATATCGTCTACGGAACAGCTTCGGAGTTCGGCTTCGACTATCTCCGTGATAATTCGATGGCCCAATCTGCAGAAGACCAGTGTCAAAGAGGCCATTATTTTGCGATTATCGATGAAGTCGATTCGATTTTGATAGATGAAGCCAGAACACCGCTGATTATCTCAGGCCCTTCTTCAGGCTCTAAACAGATGTACGGAGAGCTCCAAGAGCCCGTGGCGCACATGGTCCGTTTCCAAAGAGATCTCTGCAATAAACACGCTAATGACGCTCGGAAAATCTTAGAAGGTTTAGACCGTTTTGCCGAAGGCGATCTCCGTAAACTCTCCAAAACGGAAGAAGCAGAAGAGAAAGAAGCTTTTAGAAAACTCTGGCTGGTCTCTAAAGGGATGCCGCACAATAAAGTGCTTAAAAGGGTGAAAGAAGATCCGAATCTCCGCGCCGAGATCGACAAGTGGGATGTTTACTACTACGGTGAAACGAATAAAGAGGAACGGGGGGAGGCGCTTTCGGAACTCTATATTATCGTCGATGAGAGGGCTAATGAATATGAGCTGACCGATAAAGGGATCAAGCTCTGGGGAGAAACGGGCAACGACACGAACGATTTTGTGATGTTTGACCTCGGGCATGAATACGCCCAGATCGATCAAAATGAAATGTTGGACGAAGCGGCTAAAATGCAGAAAAAAGTCGAGCTGAGAGAGGCCGACGCCATGAGAAAAGAAAGAGCGCATAACTTACGACAGCTCCTGCGCGCCCATCTGCTCATGGAAAAAGACGTCGATTATATCGTTGCGGAAGGGAAAATCGTCATCATCGATGAACATACAGGACGTCCTCAGCCGGGACGCCGCTTTTCCGATGGCCTCCACCAAGCGATTGAAGCCAAAGAGAGCGTTCAGATCCAAGGCGAGACGCAGACATACGCGACGATCACACTGCAAAATTACTTCCGCCTCCATGAGAAAATCGCCGGGATGACAGGTACGGCGATGACGGAGGCGAATGAATTTAGAGAGATTTATAAGCTCGAAGTCCTCTCGATTCCCACACACCGAAAGAATCAGCGGAAAGACTTCGATGACGAAGTCTACATGACGGAGCGGGAGAAATATAACGCTATTTTAAAAGAGATCGAAGCTGTCCATAAGGAAGGCCGTCCGATCTTGATCGGGACAGAATCGGTCGAAGTTTCTGAGAAGCTATCCCGCATCCTCAAGCAAAACAAGCTTGAGCATACGGTTCTGAATGCAAAAAACCACGCCAAAGAAGCTGAGATCATCGCCATGGCAGGCCGCAGAGGCGCCATCACGGTCGCTACCAATATGGCAGGCCGCGGAACGGATATTAAGCTCGAAGAGGGAGTTGCGGAGCTTGGAGGGCTTGAAGTCATCGGAACCACCCGCCATCAATCCCGCCGCATCGATAGGCAACTCAGAGGCCGTTGCGCTCGCCAGGGCGATCCCGGCAGCTCGAAATTCTATGTCTCGTTTGAAGATTCGCTGCTTCGACTTTTCACCTCTCCGAGAATTACGTCGTTTTTACAGCGGTTCCGTCCTCCTGAAAACGAGCCCATTTCTGCAAAGGTCCTCAATAAATCGATTGAGACCGCTCAGAAAAGGGTCGAACAAAGAAATTATCAGACCCGGAAGCACACGTTGGAATATGATGATGTGATGAACAAACAGCGGGCTGAGATCTATGCATTCCGCAATGAAGTGCTCCGCAGTCCTACTCCGATCAAAGTCGCAGAAGAAGTGCTTGAGAGCCTCTGTTTGCAAAGGGCCCAGACGTTCTTTGCCTCCCGTTCGACAGAAGGCGGTTGGAATCCGGAAGGATACCGTCAGTGGCTGATGCTCCATTTCCCGGTGACATTTGAAGCCCAAGAATTCGATAACGATTATCTCCAGCTGTCCGATATTGAAAATGCGGCATTAGAGAAAGTCGTGCTTTCTTTCCGTCGTAAAATTGCCCATGAGCGTGAAGTGATTGAAGCGGTTCAAAAAGGAGCTCCTCCGGGGGCAGAGCCGCTGGATGCGCTAGGGATCCTCACGGAAGTAGTCCGCAGCGTCTTGATCCGCAGCGTTGACCGGCTCTGGCAAGAACATCTGCTCAATATCGATCATCTCAGAACGGAGGTCCATTTAAGAGTGGTAGGACAGAAAGATCCTCTCTTAGAATTTAAACATGAAGCATTTCTTCTTTTCGATGCATTTAGCGCCAATCTCAAAACGGAGATTGCACACGCGCTCTTTAAGTTTAAGATGATGGTGCCGGACGAAACACCGCCCTTAGATGAAAAACCTCGAGAAATCACTTTAGAGCATGAGCCTGATTTCCGCACGAACCTCTCGCTCATGCCTGAGTTGGAATTGACTCAGGAACGCGCTTCAAGAACATAATGTAAGCCTCCTTTGCGGCGGAATCAGGAAGTTCAGTTAGGCGATGTACATTACTGTCGTTGGCTTCAACCCAGCCCTTTTCTTTTCTGACATAGGAGAAGTAGTGGCCTTTTTCTAGGCTATCGTCTCTGTGCAGGACGATGGTATGAATTGCGTAAGCCACACGTTTGTTGTTGACCGTCACCGTTATTACATTATTATCTTTGGGTAAAACAATGGGTGTTGCAGCCTTGGAAAGGGTTTGATCGGTAATACGGAATCTTTTGAGCTGCAAAGGAATGAAGTCAGGGGCTTTTTGATCTTGGGTTTCTATAACCAATCGCTTCTTAGCGATACGGTACCAACCTTTTTTTCCTTCACTTTGAAACGACATTTTATCCTCTTCCGAGGAAGTGTCGCTCAGGGTGAATTTCTGATCTAATAAAGCCTGAAGCTCGATGGTATCTTGAGGAATTTCCATTCGTACAATCGGAGTCGGCTCCAGTCTGCGGAGCAGGTTATTAGCCGGCAATGGGCTGACATCCTGTCTTCTATTAAGTTCTTGTTCATCTTTCTCGGATTCATTTTCTTTGGGTTCTAGCAGATCCTCTTCTCCAAATAATGGAAGCAGTTCGGTCTTTAACGGCTGAAAAAGGGTTTCGAGAAACTGGCAGGCATCTTCTTGTGAAGAACTTCCAAAATTCTGATCAAGTCCCCGGAGGTCATTTAGCCAAATTGGAGAACCCTTATTGTAAGCGCCAAAAGCTTGAATAAGCGTTTGAGATGCTTTGATTAATTTTTTCAGAGCCTCTCGTTGTCTTTGATTGTCCAAGAGGCGATTTAAAACAATCTGTTTTTCCGCTCTGAGCGCATCATAATTCGGGTCTGGGAGGAGATACGAAAACCAAGAATAATTCTTTGTCAATGCGGCCATCCGATGCTCTAAAGCGGCGGCTTCCGCTTCATTTTCTGCGATGCGTTCTTCGGTTGCTGCTAGGCTAGCCTCTTGCTCTCTAATTTTGTCCTCATGGGCCTCGGTGAGCACCGGGATCAATTCAGGGGTATTCATCAATGCCTGGAAAACAGCGTTGATAAAGCAGATACTATTCCCATTTTGCAGAGGGCAGACGCCGTCAACGGGTGCATCATGGGTTGAAGGAAATGTGCCGTACGTTTTTTGCTCCAGCGGCTGATATCTTGGCCCATTGCTTTCACGAAAGAAAAGATATCTAAAACAACGGATTATCGCAGCGAAAATGTGATATAGAATGCCGTGCGATTCAGGAGGAGTAGATTGGTTAGCTCGTATATTTTTTGAGACAGGCGGTGGAGTAGTAGCCGTGGCAAGACAACGATTGAGACTGTTTACTGTTTCTTCCTTGAGGGGGGCTTCGATCTCGGCGCCGGCGCCGTATTTAATCAAGATCGTGAATTTGTTATCTTTAGCAGGCATTAAGGCAGTGAATTGCGCATTGGTACGCATTTCAACGGTGAACTGATCGCATCTTGTCAGGCATTCGTAAGTTTTTTTGCATTTTACCTTGTAGTCGCTTGAGTATTCGTTTTTAGGATTTTTTAATGCAGGAAGAAGCGCCTTTATCCTGTCGGTCATAACTGGTGAGACTTTTTTTGTGATATCTCTATTGACGTGCCTTCCCCCTTCAGTGACGCGAGTGACCACGGGTTTAGGATCGTTCCAATTGTCGATTTGAAAAGTAAATGCAACTAGTTTATTTGTCATAATATTAGTATTTGTTTAACAGTATTTTAACACAAATAGCAAATAAATAGTATATATTATTAATAGACGGTAACCCATTCTTTTAGAATGAGTTACAACTTATTCTGGAGGGGAGCTTTTAAAGCCTAAATAAAATAATGGAAGTGATGCCAAAAGCATTAAGAACCAGTAACTTCCGTTGATCTCCAAACGAATGATCCCGTGATCGGAGAAAAAGAATTGGAGGATTCCCAGCGTCAAAAGGTTGCCCCCGAGGATCAAAGAGAGAAGCGGCCAAAAGCTCTTCATCTCAGAGGCTTCGGTCCTGTCAATAACGGCGCTGCCGTCTTTTTCGGCATAAATAGGGGTGGTTTTGGCTGCTTTGGACTCTAAAGGGTCTGCAGCCGGTTTAGAGGAATAGGGAGGGGTATATAGGCCGGAGAGAGCGTCTTGCTGGGAGGGAGCCGATTGCGGGACAGGAGGGGTGAAAACCTTGGGGGGCGAATTATCTACCTGAAGGGTTGCAAAGCAATACGTGCATTGCGCGGCATCATAGGCGACTCTTCCATCACAATTAGGGCATATTTTCTGACGATCTACCGGCTTCATATGTTTAAACCTCGTATTTTCATCGTACAACTTTCGATGTTTTTTTACCTCATTCTTTGCTAGAATCGATCAAAAAGGACGGGTATGACCGAAAAACACTATTACGATTTGATCGTCATTGGCGCAGGGACGGGCGGCTATGCGGCAGCGATCAAAGCTGCGCAGCTGGGAAAGAAAGTGGCCTTGGTAGAAAAAGGCGACTTAGGCGGAACGTGCCTCAATGTCGGCTGCATTCCTACCAAAACGATGATCGCTCATGCGCATGTTTTAGAAAAAATCAAACATGCCGCTGATTTTGGGATTACCGTGGGATCGGTTTCGTTTGATTACGGCAAAATGAAAGAGCGGAAAGATGGAGTGATTAGTAAGATTCGGAAAGGGCTGGAAGGGTTGATCCGCTCCAATGGAATAACGATCGTGCGGGGGGCTGCTGAATTTACAGGTCCGAAAGAAATCAAGGTCAAAGGCCAGGACAATACGATCTTGCAGGGGGAAAATATCATTATCGCGTCGGGATCTGAACCGATGGATGTCAAAGCATTTCCTTGCGACTCTCAGGGAAAGATCTACAATTCCACAACGATCCTTGAGATGACACAGCTTCCTAAAACATTGGCGATTATCGGCGGAGGCTACATCGGATGCGAATTCGCTTCTCTGTATGCAGAACTGGGAGTCAAGGTGATATTGTTGGAAGCTTTGCCGATGCTTGTTTCACTGCAAGGCAAAATGATTTCTGATACGCTGACAGCCGCCTTTAAGAAAAAAGGGATTGATGTTCAAACGGGTGTGACGGTCGAAGGGATTGATAAAACAGCTAAAGGGGTATCGATACGATTGAAAGACAGGGGGCCGATTGAAGCCGATGCGGTGCTTGTTTCTATTGGAAGAAAAGTGGTCTCTCAAGGCATGGGACTCCAAAATGCCGGTGTTTTAGTCTCTGATCGCGGAGCTATTTCCGTCACTGACAAAATGGAAACAAATGTTCCGGGAATCTATGCGGTGGGAGATGTGACGGGTAAATTGATGCTGGCGCACGTCGCCGCCCACCAGGGGATCATCGCAGCAATAAATGCGGCAGGCGGGGAAGCTGTGATGCATTATAATGCCGTCCCTGCAGTGATTTTCACCTCCCCGGAAATTGCGATGGTTGGGATGACGCAGGAAGAAGCGGTCGAAAAAGGATATAGTGTCGGGACAGGGAAATTTCCGTTCCAAGTGCTCGGAAAATCCATAGCTACAATGGACACCGACGGTTTTGCCCAAGTGGTCATCGATAAAAAAACAGGACAGATCCTCGGCGCGCAAGTGGTCGGTTATGAGGCCGCTTCGTTAATTGGAGAGATGACGCTGGCAATTGCCAATGAATTGACGGCCGATTGTTTGGCCGATACGATCCATGCCCATCCGACGCTGCCCGAAGCGCTGCATGAGGCGGGACTCATGGCTATGGAGATGCCTCTGCATATGCCGCCTAAAAGCCTGACAGGGATTAAAAAATGATCGAGGACGATGTTTTTGATTCACGTCCTGCCGTGAAGTTGAAAGTCTTGAATAAATTACCGGAAAACCCTGAGGGAGCTCACGGGAGATTTCCTTCGTGGCTGCACCGCCAGATTCCCCGGGGGGGAACTCTTTTTAAGACGGATGCAATTGTCAAAAAGTATCGGCTCAATACCGTTTGCGAAGAGGCCAAATGCCCCAATCGATTGCATTGCTACTCCCAGAAGACGGCAACTTTTTTGGCGCTCGGGAGCGCCTGCACGCGCAGTTGCGGATTTTGCGATATCGATTTTACAAGGCAGCCGCTCGCGCCAAGCCAAGATGAGCCGGAGCGGATTGCGCTTTCTGTGCAGGAATTGGGACTAAAGCATGTGGTCATTACGATGGTGGCCAGAGATGATCTTTCCGATGGGGGAGCTGCCCACATGGCTGAGATTATCCGGTCTGTGAGAAAGCAAAATCCGGACTGTACGATCGAGGTCCTTACTTCGGATTTCAATGGGAATCTTCAGGCCATGGATTTGGTTCTGAATGAAAAACCCGAAGTTTTTAACCACAATGTCGAGACGGTCAGAGCAATGACGCCCCGCGTCCGCCATAAAGCAACCTATGACCGCACCCTTTCCGTTTTAAAATATGCCAAAGAGTCGGGCAAGCCGTCCTTTGTCAAATCGGGCCTGATGGTGGGGCTTGGCGAAACGGAGGATCAGGTCTTAGAAACGCTCAAAGATCTCAAAACAGCGGGATGCGACATCGTGACGATTGGGCATTATCTGCAGGCAGATCGTCGGAAATTGATGGTCAAAACGTTTGTCGCGCCCGAGCAATTTAAACGGTACGAAGAGTACGGATACGGTTTGGGAATCGGGCAGATGTATTCGGGGCCCTTTGTCAGATCTTCTTTCAACGCCGGCGAAATAGCGATGCTGGCTAATCATGATCTTCCACTGAAGCCCAGCGGAAATCGATTTGGAACAGGTAGTTGATATGGACTCCTTTGACGTACGGCTGCTCTAGGTAGAGGGCTGACATCTCGACAAGAGGGATCGCCGGGAGTTCATCAAAGAAGATTTTTTCTGCAGCTTCGACATGTTCGTATGCTTGGGCTTCAGAACTCGAAGCAATGGCTTCAGTATGCCGGATATATTCGGAATTTTCCCAACCGGTGTAATTGGGTTGGATGTTTTTATACTTAAAAATATCAAGCATATTGGCAAGATCGTCGTATTGGATCAGCCATCCCATGCGAGCGATGTCGAATTCTTCATGGGTATATTTATAAAAGAAAATCCCCCAATCGGTTCCTTCGTTATTGACACGGATGCCTAAATTTTCAATCCACATTTGCTGGATGGCTTGGAGGATATTTGACCAGAGGGCATTCGTCGCAAAATTGATGGTCAGAGTAGGGAATTCTTTCGCTGTAAGGCCAAGTTCTTTCAGTCCTTTAGCAAAATACTCTTTGGCAAGGGCCACATCGTTATCTTTAAACCAGGGGTGCCATTTTTCTTTTTTCAAAATCTTGGGGATCAGTCCGAGGGGGGCTGAAGAGTGCTCATAATGCATCACATCCTTCATAATTTTCTCTCGATCGATCGCTAATGAGAGGGCTTTTCTGATATTCGCATTGTTGTAGGGAAATTTCTTCGTATTGAAGAAGAGCCAGTGGACTCCGGCGCCTTGCACGGAGCGCAGGAGCCGCCTTGCCCGCAAATTCGGTATGGCGTCGCTGGAGATTTGCGTTAAAGGGTAGCCCAGCCAGTCGATTTCTTTTTTTTCAAACATCAGAAGGGATGTGGATTGGTCTCTGATAATAAAATAGTCGAGCTCGTCGAGCTGGACTTGAGATGCATTCCAGTAATAAGGATTTTTATTGAGGATGATCTGATCTTTAAACAGATATTTTTTGAGCCGGAAAGGACCGCAGCTGACAAGGTGCTTATAGTCGGGGCGATCGTACCGCATGCTTTTGTGAACGGGGGCAAAGACAGAATTGATCAGAATATTTAAGAAATTATGATTGGGTTTTTCAAGTTCAACGACAAGTGTTTTATCATCTAAGGCTTTGAGTCCCACCTGATCAAGGGAGACGGTCCCTAGATGGGCTTTCTTCGCATTTTTGATGAAGTGGAAAAGATTGGTGTTTGGAGACGCATACGCAGGGGTTAAAGCGGTTTTCCACGTTTCGACAAAGTCTTCTGCAGTCACCAAAGATCCGTCTGACCAGCGGGTGTCTTTCAAGAAGAAGGTGTAGGTTTTGAAATCATCAGAGACGCGATAGGAACTTGCCAGATCTAATTGAGGGGTAAGATTGTTATCGAGGTAGACAAGGCCTGAAAACAGCATCCTGAGGACCCCTTGGGCCGACATATCGGTGGCTTTTCTTGGATCTGGGCAAGAGATATCAGAAGCGATGCAGGTGCGGAGAACTCTCGGCTTATGTCCGGTGGAAGAGTTGCTTCTGCACGAACTGAGCAAAACCAGAAGTAAGAACAAGGCATGTATACCAAATATACGGGCTTTGACGCAGCCCGCATGCAGCTTATTCAGCAGTGTCTGGTATATACCGCGTCTTGTCATGTTAGCCGGGCCCATTTGAAGTCCATTAACATGTGATTAGGGGTAAATTGGAGAAATTTTTTCTTCATGAACTGATAGTACGTGTCAAAAAGCGGGATAACGGGCATTTCACGGATCAGAATTTCTTCGATTTTGAAAAGTAAAAATTTCCTATTCTCATCATTTGTTTCAAGTTGGGCCTCTTGAATTAAATGCTGCAGTTCAGGGTGAGACCACTTGCTAAAATTCATGGGATCATTTGGATTAGCAAAAAAATTAATCGTGTAGAAAGGATCGTTGACCCAAGGCTGCCATCGCACTAAAGCAATGTGAAAATCACCCGAGGTAAGATTTGCAAAAAGCGTCTTATAGTCATACCCTTCAATTGTAGTTGTAAGGCCTAGTTTTTGCTTCCACTCAGAGGAGATAAATTCAGCGGAGGATTTTCCAAATATGGTGCGCAATGTAAAAGCAATCTTCAAATGAGGGATTTCAGAACTGGAATAGCCGCTTTCTTCAAGCCCTTCCTTAAAAAGGCTTTTTTCATTTTCTGTCTCAAATATTGCAGGGGCGGGGATTTGGCTATGAGAAGAAGGAAGAGGCGAATAGGATGGTTTTTTGAAATAGTCAATGGTCTCTAGCAAGTTTAGCCGATTAATTGCAAGGGCGAGCGCCTGGCGTATTTTGCGATTTTGGAGGAACGGATGTTTTGTATTGCAGACACACCAATAAACACCTTTATCTGGATAGGTTAGAATTTCATCATTTGGTCCCGGCTTAAAATAATTTCCCCATGTTCCCCAAGGAGAGCCTAGCCAATGCAGCTTATTTTGAATGAACATTTCATACATCTGGGTATGATGGCCGGTTGTGATGATAATGCGTTCCAAGTGGATGCGCTCTTTATCCCAATAGAAATTATTCTTAATAAAAGCATAACTGCTGTCTTTATGGTTTTTTTCAATTTTAAACCCGCCATTGCAGACGTAGCGGGGCCCTTCTTCAAGAGGCCAATTGGGTTCATTGATATCGATTCGCCTGCAGACAGGGGCAAATAAAGGATGGGCCGCAAATTCTAGAAAATTGGAAGAGGGCGATTCCAGCTCAACTTTCAGGATATGATCTCCGACTGCTCGAATCCCTACTTCGCTCATATCTACAATGCCTTTCTTTGCAAGTTCGGCATTTTTGATGAGATAAAAAAGATAAGCAAAAGCGGTATTAAAACCGGGTGCCAGAATTTTCTTCCAGGTATATTCAAAATCATGGCTTGTCAGAGGAGAGCCGTCCGACCAGAAGCTAGGACGGAGGGTAAAAAGGTAGGTTTTCCGATCGGCGGAAATTTCGACATTTTTCGCGATGCCGTTTTCGAGATTGCCCTTAGGCCCTATCCGCATCAGTCCTTCAAACAAAATTTTCACAAACAGCGCAGAAACTCCATCCCCTCCTATCCGGGGATCTAAAGAGGTAATAGGGTTCTCTAAGCTCAGGCATAAAACTTGCTGTTTTTTGACTTCCTCGCTCCAATAGGTCAGCAGCTTTTCCAAGGAGTCTAAAAAGCGATTCTGCAATTGAGTGCTTTCTGTTTCCAAAAGGTACCCGAAAACATGGGAGTCATTCATTGCCAGGCTAATGGCCGCTTGCTTGACTTCGGGAAGGTCAAAGGATAAAAGATGGTCTTTGGCCATTTCATGAAAGGTTCCTTTAGGAATGCGCACGATAGCGATAAAAAGATGGTCTTTTACACAGCTTTTATAAGCATAGTCAAAGGAGTCTGCAAGAGGCAGCTCCAGCGTCTCCATGAAGAGGGCAAACAGCATTTTCAAGGTAGGCAGCGGTAAGATAGCCTGCATTTCTATCGGGGCAATCGAATAAAAGATATTTTCAATGAGTTCAGGAGAAATATCGGGCAGCGCATTTTTCAAAGAATGCAGCATCTCTTCTTGTTTGATCAAAATGCCGCCGTTAAAATCCCTAAACTCTCCAATATTTAGTTTTAGATAATGGCCGATTTTTTGCCGGGCAGCGAAGAAATTTAGAGATCCATCGCTGCGCAAAATCGTTGGATGGGGTGTTAGAAGAACTCGGAAGATATAAGCGAAGACCGGCTGGTGCTGACGAATATATTTTACAAGCTGCTTGCGCTCTAAAATCCACTGAAAAAAAGAATTTGTTTGTTTTTGAAGATTGTCAATCGATATCACATCCAAAGTTTCCGGGCAGACGCAGATCACTGTGAAAATGAGCTCTTCAGCTGTTTGGGCTTCGTATGACATGATGACTTGAGGCAGATCAGAGCCGTGTTCAATCTGTTGGCTCAACGTCAAGATGTTGCGTAAGACCTCTTCTTGGTTCCGCGTCATAAAGACAGAGGGAACCAGACGTTCGATGCTTTTCATCAATTCATCTTTAAGGGAGGTTTTTAAGGCTTTTATTTCCGACAGTGTAAAAAACTGATCCCCATTTTTTTCGAATTCCGCATACAGAGTCTTAATACTGTCTTCGGCGCCTTGAAACAGATAGACGGATCCTTTGACAATTCTTAGATCGGGAATGATTTTTTGGACAGCTTTGAGAAGCTGCACTTGATCAAACAGTTCGTAGCGGCTGCTTAAAGAAAGCTGTGTCAAAATTCCCACGACCCATTTAGAAGAAAAAGGGAACTCTAACTTGGTGGGCATAATGCGCAATTCTAAACGGCGTGTTTTAGGTGAAAGATAAACGGCGCTTAGCAATTTTTTTCTGTTAAAATATTGCGCCGAAAGGAAGCGCAAAAGATGCTCCACTGATCGTTTTCGTAGAAAATCCAGATCAAAATAGGATAAAAGGCGATCTTTATCTTTAAAAATAGACAGATCTAAATGTTTTGGAAAACGACTAATCAGCTCATTGAGTTTTTGATCAAGAATTTTGAGTTTAGCTGTTTCCATCTACTATATCTTTTGGACACATTTACAACGTGTCTTAAGATAAATCACTTTTTGATTTAGGTACATGATTTCTTTAGCTTTCCGAACCAATCCAAACTGCCGGCCAAAATTGCGCGACGTTTATTTTCACAATAAAAAAAGAAATAAGCTTGACAATCATTGATTTTAATCTGGCTGGACTGATAAATTCATTCCCGATTCAAAGCCCTTATGAGGGTAAATTAAAACAACGGAGGTTGTTATGACAATGCACCAAGCCCCCCAATTAAAAAATTGGGTGCAAGAGAAATTCAATGAGATCACATCTCATTGCGCATGGCACGTGGAATCGACGGGAATTGAGGCTGAGGCTTTGCTTCGCAAGAAGCCGTCTTTTACCTATTTAATAAGACAAGGAGAAAAGATGGACCATTTTTACCTCTCCTTTATTAGAGGCGAGGAGTTTTGCCATCTGCCTTTCACCCTGGATTATCCATCGATGCAGTGGTTTTATCTAAATTCGGCTCCTCATTTTGCTTCCGATCTGGGAACTTTTATTCCTGAAATTATGCACAAAGATGCAGCAGAGTGCTATCCACTCGTGCAGTTTGCCCATAAAGGATAAATAAGCTCTTCCCAAGAAAATAGCTGCCTGTTAAGAGGAAATTTGCAGGGGTGATGTTTCTGATGTCGGCAGGGGATCAAAGCGATCTGATCGATCGGGTAGCTGGAATTGTATTGGCGGGGGGGCAGGGTACCCGACTGTTTCCGCTTACTAAAACACGCTGCAAGCCTGCCGTCGGATTTGGAGGGAGGTATCGCCTTATCGATATCCCGCTTTCCAATGCTTTGAATTCCAAGATCAACAGGCTCTACGTCATTTCGCAGTACTTTGCCTCGAATCTCCATCAGCATATTCTCGGGACTTACCGTTTTGATCTCTTTAAAGAGGGCGGCATTGAACTGCTGTGTCCGGAAGAGGACGCAGCGGAGAAGAAAGTGTGGTTTGAAGGAACAGCCGATGCTGTCAGAAAGAATCTCCACCACCTGCTGAAAGCGCCTGTCGACTACTATCTGATTCTATCGGGTGACCAGCTCTACAACATCGACTTGGTCGATCTGCTCCAATTTGCCCAAAAAACCCATGCAGAAATGGTTGTGGCTTCTCTTTATGTCGCTGAGGAAGAGGCACATCGGATGGGCGTTATGAAGATCGATGAGTCGTTTCATGTCAAAGAATTTAAAGAAAAACCCAAAACAGCTGCCGAGTTAAAACCCTTTGAAGTCAAAAAAGAGGGCAAGCCGTGCTACCTGGCTTCCATGGGCATCTATGTTTTCCGGCGCGATATTCTAGTCTCGCTTATGCAACAGCCCGGAATGGATTTTGGACATCATCTCATTCCTTTCCAAGCGGCTAAGGGCGGTACATATTCCTATATTTATGAAGGATATTGGGTCGATATTGGAACAATTGCTTCATTTCATGACGCTAACATGAGCCTTCTAAACCAACGCCATTGCCTGCAAACCTATAACGAATCTAATCCGATTTATACTCGGCCGCACAATCTTCCAAGTCCCTTGATCATCAATACACGCATCCATCGATCCTATATCAGTCAAGGTTCGATCATTGAAGCCGATGAGGTCGATCATAGTATCATCGGAATTCGATGCCGGGTAGGGAAAGGGACAAAGATCCGTCATTCTATCCTGATGGGGCATCAGTCGTATTCAGCTCCTTTGCATCAACATCCGCCTCTGCCGCAGAACTTCACGATCGGTAAGGATTGTGTGATTGAAAAAGCGATTATCGATGAGCACACGTGCATCGGAAATAATGTCCGTCTGATCAATAAAGACAACCTCCAAACCTATGACGGTGATGGTATCTGCATCCGGGACGGGATCATCATTGTGACGACGGGAACCGAGCTTCCGGACAATTTCACTCTTTAACTTTTATAGGCGTCCCTGCCATGCTTAGGAGATGAAAATCTGGTCACTTGCAGATCTCCATTTAGCGCATAGCGTCCCTTCCAAGAACATGGCCGTTTTCGGACCCGTCTGGGAAGGTTACATGGACAAAATAGAGGCTTCTTGGAAAGAAGTTGTTAAAGGAGAAGATCTTGTTCTGCTTCCCGGAGATATCGCTTGGGCAATGAGGCTCGAAGAAGCTAAGATCGATTTGGACTGGATCGACGCTTTACCGGGAACTAAAGTGATGATCCGCGGCAATCACGACTATTGGTGGAGCTCGGCAAAAAAAATGTCGGAGATTTTTCCGCCTACTGTCCATTTTATACATAATACCGCGTTTCATTGGAGAGATGTCGCCATCGGTGGGTCGCGCCTTTGGGATACGCCGGAATATCATTTCAATGGGTATGTCCATTTTCAAGAAAATCCGAGGGCCGGCGCTGCTTTAGAGCCCCCGGATAAAGATCAAGACGCAGCTATTTTCGAAAGGGAGCTGGAACGTCTTAAATTGAGTTTAAAGCAGATGAACCCTTCAGCCGGCCTTAAGATCGCCATGACCCATTACCCGCCGATTTCGGCCGATTTGAGGCCTTCTAGGGTCTCAGCAATTTTGGAAGAAT
>Ga0364886_10113_pt1 | contig 30999 bp, 29 predicted proteins | sample ExccelJu500001D3_4_FD_206926 | JGI IMG/M metagenome (GOLD analysis project Ga0364886, IMG submission 206926) | Enriched cells from Trout Bog Lake Hypolimnion, Wisconsin, USA - BchlTB.July23.5000.01.D3 | ecosystem: Environmental > Aquatic > Freshwater > Lake > Hypolimnion/Profundal zone | place... | reverse complement strand
AATAATCAAGGGATATTAAAGATAGATACTTTAAGGGCTGGCAGCTATAATAACATCTATGTTGTATCACTTGCAGGCTGCCCTTCAAATACAATCGGGACATACACATTAAGTGACCCTAATCCACCTGCAACACCAACCTGTTCTAATAGTGGACCAGTATGTAGTAGTAATTCTATACAATTGACTGCATCTACCAGTAGTAGTGGTGTTGCATCTTATAACTGGAGTGGTCCAAATAGCTATAACAGTATTATTCAAAACCCAATAATAAACAATACTTATACAGGCGAAACAGGAAATTATAGTGTAACTGCAACCATTAATAATTGTACTTCACTTCCTTGTATAACTAGTATTCAGATTGATTCAACACCTGTAGCACCTCAGATTAATGCTTCAATTCATAATTGTAGTGGGAATACATTACAGTTATCATCTGCACCATTATCACCTGGTCAGATGACTTATAGCTGGAGTGGGCCAAATGGGTTTAAAGATTCGATAGAGAATCCAATAATTAATAATGCAACAACTGCTGCAACAGGATTATATAGTGTAATATATACATCGGTACAAGGTAGTTGTGTGTCAAAAGCCAGTACGATAAATGTTGTTGTGAGTCCTACACCAATTGTTAATCCGATACCTGATACTACTTATAAAAACAATGTATATAGTGGTCTTTATACTTATACACCAGTAGTAGCAGGAACTACCTTCTGGTGGACAAATACCAATACTTCTATAGGATTAGGTGCAAATGGGAAAGACACGATGAGTTTTATTACTACCAATACAACACCTTATCCAATAACTGGAACAGTTACTGTAACCCCTGAAACAGATTCCTGTATTGGTAAACCAATCACGTTTAATATAACTGTAAACCCAACTCCTAAGCTAATTAGTCCTTTGAATGATACAATCTGTACAGGTACAGCATTTATATATCAAGCAAGAAGTGCTACTATAAATGTAAAATATACCTGGTACAGAAGTGTTGTAGCTGGAATCAGTAATTCTGCCGGATATAGTACAGATAGTACTGGTGCTGTTTCGGAAATACTTTATAATACGACAGTGTCGCCGATTTCTGTAATTTATACATTTACTTTAATTGCTGCTGATGGGTCGGTTAATACTGAGAATGTAACAGTATTGGTTAATCCTGATGCAAAGTCGAATATTACTTTTGTAAGTGATGATATATGTGCACCGGGACATTATGATTCGATTAACATTAAACCAAGTTATTACTTTAATGCAGACTCTTTATATGTATGGTACGCTAATAATACTTATATAGGCACTAGTATCAGCTTTCCTGGTTATACCATTCAAAATGCAGGAGATAGTATTACTCTTAAATTAATTACCACGAGTAAATATGGTTGTAAATCAGATTCTGCCACCCATGAATTTTATACAATTATAAAGCCTGCAGTTTCATTTACAAAGTCTATTGATAGTGGTTGTGGCCCATTAACAGTAACATTTACTAATACAACATTACCATTAAATGAGCCAACTTATTTCTGGAATTTTGGTAATGGATTTACTTCAAATCAAGTAAATCCACCACCTGTTGTTTTTGTTTCAGATACCAGTAATAAACATAGGGATTCGACTTATTATATTACACTAAAAGCAGTCACTCAGTGTGATACATTGTACTATAAAGATTCTGTTTTAGTAAAACCAACACCAAAAGCATTATTTCAGCCAGATACTACTGTTGGGTGTTCACCATTTAAATTTCATGCTTTCAATAATTCATTAGGTGGGCCGAATACTTATTACTGGAGTTTTGGAGATAGTACTTTTGAAACAGATACTGTGAGGCAGTCTGTGAAACATGTGTATCATACAGGAGTAACTGATACATTTACCCTTAAACTGGTAGCAATAAATGCTTGTGGAGCTGATAGCTTTAAAGTAAAATTATTAGTGTATCCTAATTCTGTATTCCCGGACTTAATTGTTAATGGACAAAGTACTTATGCCTGTGCTCCTCAGAATATTCAGTTTGTAAATAATTCCTTTGGAGGAAATCTCTATTCAATAAATTTTGGTGATGGATCTCCATTATATGTGTCGGGACATAGTAATGATACAGTTTATCATTACTATGATTCAGCGGGTGTTTTTCCTGTAACTCTAATTGGAACTAATGGTTGTTCGGATACTACCAGTATTCAGAATATTGTCATTTATCCAAAACCCAAAGCAAAGTTTAGTGTCATTAAGCCACAGTTTTGTGCAAAAGAATCTATTCAGTTTACTAACCTGTCTGATACAGGTTTACAGTATTACTGGAAGTTCGGTGATGGGTTTACTTCAACTGCGACGAATCCAATTCACTCGTATACAAATGCAGGAAATTATACTGTCAGTATAGTTGTTTCAGGGTTATATGGAACAGGTTCAATCTGCACAGATACATTTACAATGCCAATTACCATCAATCCAATTACACCAGCAGTTATTAAGAGTAATATAAATTCCCTTAATTGTGATCCATATACTTTTATCAGTTACCTCCCTGCCGGATTATATGCTTCAGCAGACTGGATATTCAGTAATCCATATACTAACGATACAATCAGGGCTGGAAATCAAGTGACTTATACTTATACAGTGCCAGCTACTTATACAGTAATATTGATGGTGGTGAATAGTTATGGCTGTAAGGATACAGCAAGAACAAATGTAACTGTGAGTCCTACACCTAAGGCTGCTTATACTGTTGCTGATACAATTCTTTGTGATCCTATACAAACTCTTACTTTCGTTAATACCAGTACCTATACTGGAAATGATTTTGTAGGTTATGCATGGTATATAAATGGTGTTTTGGCTTATAATGGAACAGGTTCTTTTGTACATACGTTTAATGGGAAACCTAATAATTTATATGCAGATACATTTAATGTTGTACTTATAGCTACCAGTAGTTTTGGGTGCACCAGTAGTTATTCTAAACAAATCATTTTATTACCAAAACCAAATGTTAGATTTAATGTAATGAATGATTCTGCCTGTGCACCTGCCACTACTGTATTTATTGATCAGACTTTATATGCGGATAATTATAGCTGGTATCTGGATGGCATATTATTCAGTACCATCAGAAACCCGGCACCGATAATATTGCCATCACAAAACACGAATTATACTATAACACTGATTGCATCCAGTGCTTTGGGTTGTGGAACTGATACATTTAATAAAACGGTTGTAACTTACGAGAACCCAATTGCAATAATCGGGCTTAGTGACAGTACTTCCTGTAATGGTCAGCTAAACGTATTTTTCAATGACCAATCTATTACTTATGGAGGTACTACTGTAGGTACTTACTTCTGGTCTTTTGGTGATGGAGGTATCAGTAATTCTAATCCAATTCAGCATAGTTATAATTTACCGGGCGATTATATTGTAACATTAACTGTATATGATTCCAGAGGTTGTAAATCGGATATAGCAAATAGAAGAATAGCCATATTTGGTAGTCCTACTGCAAATTTTTCTACTACAAATACCTGTGAAGGTATGAGCAGTGTATTTACCAGTTATAGTAAATTGGGAATAGGTAGTAGTAAGTTTTTATATCAAGCATGGGATTTTGGGGATGGCAGTAAGGATACGGGTACTATCGTTACTCATATATACATTTTGCCTGGTGTATATACTGTAAAACTTACTGTATTATGTGACAGTAGTTGTATACCTGTATCAACTGTTCAATCTATAGTTGTTTATGGTAAACCACAGGCTGATTTTAGTAGTGTAAATAATTGTGCCGGATTACCTGTAATCTTTATCAACCATTCTAAACCAGGATTTGCTGAGCAATACTATCAGACTTTATACTGGTACTTTGGAGATGGATCGAATTTGTCGCAAACAAATGTTCAGCATGTATATACAGATTCAGGTAATTATAATGTGATGCTTATTGTTACCGGATACCAATGTGGTCAATTGAAAGATACTATGGTAAAACCGATTCATATTGTGGAGCCTAGAAGTGGAATTACTTATCCTATCATTTATGCATCATATTATACTCCTACTTTATTGACTGCAGAGAATGGAGGAATATCGTATAACTGGATACCTACAATAGGTTTAATCTCTCCTAACAGTGATACAACTACAGCAATATATACGCCTAATGATCAGAATAAAATACAGTATGTAATTACAATAACAGATTCTAGCGGATGTGTAATAGAAGATAAACAGGAAGTATGGGTATTTGTAAAACCTGACATATTAGTGCCTACTGGATTTACACCAAATGGAGATGGTATAAATGATATTTTAATTCCTAATTACATTAATATCAAAAAACTGAATAGTTGGAGAATATATGACCGATGGGGAAATCTGATTTTTGAAACCAGTAATATGCGTCAGGGATGGGATGGCAGGATAAACGGAGTGAAAGCCCCAATGGAAACCTATACCTGGGTTGTTGAAGGAATTTCAGATACTGATGAGATAATTGTAAGAAAAGGAATGAGCACCTTAATAAGAGACTAAAACAATAAAACCATTTGACAAATGCAGAGCTGAAATTAAAACATTTATTAAAATTGTTAAGTTACTATAAAAAGGATGTATTCTGCATTTGCGCGAGGGGTAGAACGGATTATCCTTTTGCTGCGCCTAACGCCCTTCCCCTAAAGGGGTGCTAATACAGGCGCAGCAAAAGATAGCAGTAGCTACCCGGTGCGTGCAGCCTTGAACGACTAGGTAAAGGCAGAACAATGAAGCATTGGGAGGATGGCTGCGAAGCACGCGCCCAAAAAATACAAGCTATTAGCTGTTGGCTATTGACCTTTATCTTAATACAATAGACAATGAAATACAAATTCAATCAGGCATTTATTTCTAACCTTCACTTCCCGGCAGTGTCTCATTTCTCCTTAAACAATTTATACTCAAAACATTTTTGCTGGGAAATTGACTCTGACTTACTAATAAAGTGGCATATCCTCATTGTGCCCTTAGTGCTGTATTTCTTAGTGGTTCTTTGTGGTTTTGTATTGGGTTTCCCTTCACGGCAGAGTCTCATTTCTCCTTAAACAATTAATACTCAAAACATTTTTGCGGGGAAATTGACTCTGACTTACTCATAAAGAGGCATATCCTCTTTGTGCCCTTCGTGCTGTATTTCTTAGTGGTTCTTTGTGGTTTTGTATTGGGTTTCCCTTCACGGCAGAGTCTCATTTCTCCTTAAACAATTAATACTCAAAACATTTTTGCGGGGAAATTGACTCTGACTTACTCATAAAGAGGCATATCCTCTTTGTGCCCTTTGTGCTGTATTTCTTAGTGGTTCTTTGTGGTTTTGTATTGGGTTTTCCTTATAGGCACTGTCTCATTTATCCTTAAACAATTTATACTCAAAACATTTTTGCTGGGAAATTGACTCTTACGTACTAATAAAGAGGCATATCCTCTTTGTGCCCTTCGTGCTGTATTTCTTTGTGGTTCTTTGTGGTTTTCTATTGGGTTTTCTATATCACACCTTCATGGCTTAATTCGCAAATCAAATATTCGCCTACCAAAATTCCTTGCCACAGCACTTATTACAATCCTCTTTATAGTATTGTGTATTTCACTACTCATTCGTAGAAGGGCAGGGGAGAGGCCACAAAAAAAGCCGCAGCGCTCACACGCCGCAGCCCTTTTAACCACCTCTCAATTTAGCTACTTAATTCTCCCCGTATTCAACCTTAAACGCCTTAAACGCTTCAAACCCCCTTTACTTTCTTCTCTGCCTGTGGTCTTGTAAACTTTATCTTCCTCAACGCCCTGAATTCAGCTGAATTAAATCCATACACAGTCGATACATAATACTTAACCAGGCCTGCTATGGCATACAACCCTGTCTTAGGAGTATACAATATTTTATTCCTGGAAATAAGTGAATTTATATAATCCGTATCTGCATCTATACAGGCCTGATGTTTCAGCTTCATATCAGCCACCATAGCTGTCAGTGAAGCAATGGTCAGATCAGTTTCAGCAGGTGCATAATTGGTTTCATCAGTCAACAACACAACCAATCCATTCATGTGTTCAATATTGTTTGCAAACGACTGTTGCGATACCGAATGTGTTTTCACCACTACCGGTTCACCGTCAACCATCTTGGTAGTGGTAGTTGGCAATGATTTAGCAATCGGTACAATTCTTTCACCTCTGATCTTAGCCACAAAACTCTTTGCCAGTGCCACCACTCCATCGTCCACATCAGAAGCCTTCAAAGCCCTCAGAATCCGCGTCGCCAGAGGCTTCAGAGGTTTAAACAGCGAATGTCTGTCAATGATGGCTCCCTTATATGTTTTAAGGGTGGTAGTCACTGTACCCTTACTACCATCGGCATTAGTATAAACTATTTCCAGATTCACCAGCTTAATAGCGGTGTTGTTAGGTATGTACTTCGATCCATAACCTTTCACTAGCGAAATCACAATACCAAAATGGTCAACATTCACTGCATGACCAGTATCTCCTTTCTTAGCTGACTTTGCCATAAAATTTTGTTTTGTTACAGAGTAAAAATACGCACTCCCAACTTCCCCAAACAATCAAACAACCCCAGCGTATCACAAATCCTCCCCAGCGTAACATTTACATGATTTTACATCATCAATTTAGCCTCCATACTCCATGTATTCTGTATTCTCCTACCTCCCTACTCCTTGTATTCTGTATTCTCCTGACTCCTGACTCCTGACTCCTGACTCCTGACTCCTGACTCCTGACTCCTGACTCCTGACTCCTGACTCCTGACTCCTTACTCCTTACTCCTCTCTCAATTTCAGCCTCTTAAATACATCTTTTAAATGTTTATTCTCTCTGTACGAAATTAAAACCAGATCTCCATCATTCATTTCAAAATAAGTCCTGCCCTTTATTTTATGGAAATCTTTTATTTCATCCAGGTTCACAATAGTTTCCCTGTGACACTTCCTGAAATGATCCTTTGGTAACAATTTTTCAAGTTCAATAAGTAACCTTTTATCAGTTACAACCCTTTTTCCTTTCAAATGAAATGTAGTATAACCCTTATGACCTGTTATATAATTGATATTAATAAACTCAATGCACATACTACTGTGTTCATTCTCTATAAATATTTTTTCATCAGAAGTATGATGATAGATATTGTTGAGAAATTCATACACCAATGGTTTTTCACTTTCCAGCAAAGCCCGACCATCTATTATATCAATGGAAATTCCAGTTAAATTTTCCTTCTTACATTCTTCTTGAAGGATTTCTACAAGGTGGGTTACGCTTTCCAGGTCAATTACTATTATTAATGTCTTATTAATATCCATAACCGGAGTCTTTAGGTCCACCAAATGTACTCATTATTATTAAGCAATAATTATTTATCAATTCCCCTGACTTCTTACTCCTTCCTCCTGACTCCTTTCTCCTTACCTTGCACTCAAATAATGCTATATGAAAGCTGTAAATTTTTACTTGTCCAATCAGAAAATAAAATTTGATGTACTATCTTCAATGTTAAGGGCAACCTATTTATTGATGGATAGTGTATCTGCCTCCGGTGATACAAAAGGCGATATATATGCTGTTGAAATATTGAAGACTGCATCCATTAAAGCTAAACTACAAATACTGGAGAATTTTTATGAGAAATTACAATTTATTGAACCCCTCGAAATCATCAGGAATATAAAAAAAAGGCATAAGGAAGAAAGTCTCGTAAAGCATCAGGAGAGAAATGTATTGATGGCATACAATAAAATGCTGCATTCCATCGACCCATTATATGATGGATACATAAAATGGGTACTCGATAGTCTCAATAAAAATGGTTTGATAGAATTGAAAGACATAATAGAGGTGAACATTTTCGACCTGCCGGATATTGTAAAGAACAATGAAAGGAAATTCAATAAAAATCTTGCAAAACTATCGCCTTACTTATTGTTAAAAGGTATAATGGCCAATCCCGAAGAGGAACCCAGAATATTTTCTATAGCGAACGATTTAGTACAGTCTATTTTTGTAAATGATAAAAAAGTGTATAATTATTCCGACCCTGAGGCAACCGATGAAAATGAAGTGTACCTCTATAAGTGTCTTACCTTTCCTGCTCTATCTTCTTTATTGGCTAATGAACTGAAAGTGGTAAGAAATAGTTTAAGGGCATCTTCCACTGGATTGAATGATGCACTCAGGGATTGGAGTTATTTTTTTTATACAAACCAACCAGCAAAAGCAAGGATTGATTGGTTTGAAAATGAGGTAATTACCCATATCCCCTCTGTTCAGAATGCTATTGACAATGATGGCATTTTAAGAAATCAGCATACAAATAACAACCATAAAGATATAAATATATGGATTGGCGAAGCACCACTTCCGGTTATTTGGGATTACTACAAATACAATGGAATGATTGATGATGAATGTCTCCAGGAGTTACAGTTATTGTTGTTCACAAACCCTGAACTTAAAAACAGAATACCAATTATGGTAATAGAAACCGGTGACTTACAGGATACCATTACGGGATTATCCCAGCAGTCAGCGTTACAAAACGATGAACTTGATTTTTCTGTGAGGAAATTTATTTCAATTACAGAATAACAAGTTAGCGAATCAAGGGTTAAAATATAGAGTTCGAAATCCTGTATTTCTTATAATTCTACTATATAACAACCCTTGATTCGCATAAGTTTTTTTGAAAAACCATGCGGTTCTTCTGAAAACCCACAATGTTTTTCTGAACTGCCATGATGTTTTTATGAAAACCCATTATGTTTTTCTGAAAAGGCGTAAGGTTTTTCTGAACTGCCATGATGTTTTTATGAAAACCCATTATGTTTTTCTGAAAAGGCGTAAGGTTTTTCTGAAAACCCATTATGTTTTTTTGAACAGGCGTAATGTTCTTTTGAAAACCCATGATGTTCTTTTGAAAACCCACGATGTTTTTCTGAACAGGCATGATGTTTTTCTGAAAACCTATAATGTTTTTCTGAACAGGCGTGATGTTTTTCTGAACTGCCATGCGGTTCTTGTTAACTATTCTTTAACTTTTATAAAAATCAACACCATTATTCATCTGATTCATACAGATTAATGATCTGAAAAGTTCATAAATAATAGTAAATTGTATTCTGTATTACTCACGATTCACGACTCACAACTCACGATTCACGACTCACGAAACGCACGATCAAAACGCAAATACTGAATCAATCTGAAGTATAAATCCCCTTCCAAATGTTATATTTCTAAAAATATTAGCAAAAATATTTGGTCATACTAATTTATTTAGTATTTTAGCAAAAAATAATAGTATGACACATATTGGAAAGAACATTGTTTACCTGCGTAAGAAGAACAAATGGACTCAGGACGATCTGGCAACTTTATTGAATACCAAACGTTCGCTGATAGGATCCTATGAGGAAGAACGCGCCTCCCCCAAGCTGGACCTGATTAACAAAATGATGCAGTTGTTCGACATTACCATGGAAGACCTGGTATCGAAAGACCTGTCAACCGTCAAGTCGAAAGATGATTATACCTCCCGCAGGTTTTTGATGAAGCTACATTCTACGGCAAAGGATCATTCCATAGTATTTGTACCACTAAAGGCTTCGGCAGGATACCTGAACGGTTATGCAGATCCCGAGTTTATAGATGAACTGAACACTTTTACACTTCCCATGATTGCACCGGGCAATTACAGAGCCTTTGAAATATCGGGTGATAGCATGTTGCCTACCCCCAGTGGCAGTGTGGTGATAGCCGAGAAGGAAGAAAACTTCGATAATATAAAGGCTACCAATGCTTATATACTGCTGTCGAAAAACGAAGGGATAGTGTATAAAAGAATCAGTAAGATCAACGAAACAAAGGAACTGGCACTCATCAGCGACAACCCGGTGTATCAGCCCTACAAGGTAAAATATACCGATGTACTGGAAATGTGGAAGGCAGTATATGTACTGAGCAAGGCAGAACAGATTATGGATTTATCCAGGAGCAGGATTGCCGACTAGAAATGTGCATTATTTGGTGAGTTACGTGAGTCGTGAATCGTGAATCGTGAGTAATACAAAATACATTCATGGTTGATGATAAACAGATGGTGAATTGGTCAGTTTAGTCAGTCTACCGACTTTTAGCTTTTTACTTTTTACTTTTTACTTTTTATTTGCTCTATGAAATTAGTTTATAGTGCTGCTTTACTATTTATCTTAACAGGGTTCTGTGCCTGCAAGCATCGGAAAAACATTCCTGATGTATCGAACATTACCGTGAACCTGGACATCAAAAGGTTTGACCTGGACTTTTTTAAGACCGATACCAACAATATAGTTGCCGGGCTGGATAGTCTGAGCATGAGTTATCCCATGTTTCTGAAAGATTATCTGTACAATATTCAGGCATTCCCACAGAATCCGGATAGCGTGATGAAATACCTGCACCTGTTTCTGACAGATAACCTGTATCATATCATCCGAGATACTGCGGCAGTAGTATTTAATGAAGAGGCCATCCATAAAACAAAAGCAGAACTGGAGAAAAGCTTCCGGTATGTAAAATATTATTTCCCCAACTACAAATTACCCACTACGGTTATCACGTTTATTGGGCCTCTGGAAGGCACAGGCAATGCATTGACCTATCAGGGTCTGGCTATCGGGCTACAATCGTATCTGGGGGCAGGTTTTTCGGCCTATCAGAATCAATACATCAGTCAGGTTTATCCTTTTTATAAAACCAGGAGGTTCAACCGCGATAACATTGTGGTAAACTCTGTAAGGAATATTATAGATGATATATATCCGGAACGCAATACCGGCAAGAACCTGATAGAACAAATGGTGGAACTGGGAAAAAGAATGTACCTGACCGATTTATTCCTTCCTGAACTGGAAGATTCATTGAAGATTGGCTATACCGATAAACAACTGTTGGGTTGTATTAAAAACGAAAAGAATATCTGGAGTTTCTTTGTGGAGAACAATCTGCTGTTCGAAAAAGAGCCTAATACAATTGCTCCTTATCTGAATGACGGGCCTTCTACCCCTGAAATAAGTCCGGAATCACCGGGTTTTATAGGACAGTTTGTAGGATGGCAGATTGTAAAGAGCTGGATGGAACGCCATCCAAAGGCTACTGTAGCCGAATTGCTGGAAACACCGGAGAAAAAGATTTTTGATGAGGCAAAATATAAGCCTTAGGGCTAATGATTAATCAATAATCATTAATCAGGGGATATATAATAAAATATTTGAAAAGCTGGTTGATTTCAGGGTTTTTAGTAGCGCCTTTGGAGTCTTGTATGGAACAAGTAGCTTTATAAATTGTTAAATTAATGAAAAAATAAATATTTGTTAGTTTGATGCAGCGTTTTAAATCTGTCATTTGTCATTGTTAAGTTAATAGAAATATTGATAATTTGAAAACAAATCGATTATTTTTGCTCACTTTTAAAAACAGCCGGATATAATCCGGTACTGCCTTAACAGGGAAACAATATGTCGAATGGATTGAATAATACATCAGAAATTATAGTTGTGAAAAGTATATCGAAAGAAAATTTACTGGTTAAGAGAACAATGGATATTGTAATCTGTATCTTATTACTTCCTGTTGCCATACCATTAATGCTGATAGGTATTGTTGCAATTTATATTACTTCCACAGGCCCTGCTATCTTCACTCAGAAACGTGTAGGTCTGGACGGCAGAATATTCACCATCTTCAAAATCAGGACAATGACACATTGTTCTTCGGGTTATATAGACCATACAGTGGCTAATGACTGCAGAATTACCCGAATAGGTTCTATACTCAGAAAGACCAAGATTGATGAACTGCCTCAGTTATTTAATGTGCTGATTGGCGATATGAGTATCATTGGTCCAAGACCTGAAAGAGCTGAAATAGTAGAGAAATTTTCGAAACAAAGCGACTATTATCAATTAAGACATAATATCAGACCGGGTATTACTGGCTGGGCTCAGGTAAACAATCCTGTTGCAACACCTGAAGAGAATCTTGAAAAGCTGGAATACGATCTGTATTACATCAACAACTATTCTTTAAAACTGGAAGTTCAGATTTTAATGAAAACTGTTGGTGTGGTATCGTCTCTGCAAAGCTTATAAGTAGTAATCAGAAATATTTTTTATAAATTAATTTTTACTGCGATAACAGAGAGAGTTCTGTTATCGCAGTTTTCATTTATACACTATTTGGTTTCTGAAACCTTATAGCCGCATTTAGTATTTACATTTAACTCCGATTATTAATTCACCTGGTCAGCAATTTCTGACTTGCTATTATTGTACTATGAAAAAGGCGATTATTACTATTTTATTTCTTGTACTGTCCAATACCTTCATGACTTTTGCATGGTATGGACACCTGAAGTTTAAAGACATGCAATGGTCCAAAGGATTAGGTCTGTTCAGTATTATTCTGATCAGCTGGGGAATAGCTTTGTTTGAGTACTGTTTTCAGGTGCCTGCCAACAGAGTTGGATTTAATGAAAACGGTGGCCCTTTTAACTTATGGCAACTAAAGGTTATTCAGGAAGTAATTACCTTGGTAGTATTCACTGCCTTTACACTACTGTTCTTTAAAACAGAAAGCTTCAGAATGAATCATATCATTGGCTTCTGCTTTCTGATTCTGGCAGTTTATTTTATCTTTAAGAAATAATCAATACAAATCTTAGATTGCCGCTACCTGATTGCGCAGTAAATCTTCAAATGTATCTCTGTTCCTGATTAAATGAAGTTCGTTGTTGTGAATCATTACTTCAGCAGGTTTAAAACGGCTATTGAAATTACTACTCATTTCAAACCCATAAGCACCAGCGTTATAAAACACCAATATATCGCCTTCCCTTACTTCGGATAATTTACGATCGGTTGCAAAAGTGTCGGTTTCGCAGATATTACCGGTAATAGTGTAGGATTTCTTCTCCCCTTCCGGATTACTGATATTATTGATATAATGATAGGAATCGTAAAACATGGGGCGTATCAGGTGATTAAAGCCTGAATCTACTCCTACAAAGCAAGTGCGGGGAGTATCTTTCATAACAGCTACCTGTGTCACTAAATAGCCAGACTGACTTACCAGGAACTTGCCTGGTTCAAACCACAACTGAAAGCTTTTCCCTGTTGCAGCATTGGGATGATTGTTGAATACATCTTTCAAGAGTTCTGCTAAATGAACTATATCGGTTTCTTTATCTCCGTTTCTATAGGGAACTTTAAAACCGCTACCCAGATCGATACAAGCTAAATGAGGAAAGGAAGGGATCAGGTCGTATATAACCTCTACTCCTTTTACAAACACTTCCACATCTTTAATATCGGAACCAGTATGAAGATGCAATACATTTACTTTTAGCTGATATTGCTTCACAATCTCAAGCACTTCGGGCATTTGTTCTATAGGGATACCAAACTTGCTCATATCATGACCGGTAGATATTTTAATGTTTCCACCACCCATAATATTAGGTCGTACACGAAGCCCAACAGGATAAGAACTACCATATTTCTGACCAAACTTTATCAGATTGGAAAGACTGTCTATATTGATAAACACTCCATAAGATGCAACCTCTTCTATTTCGGCAAATGCAATGCCATTGGAAGTATATACAATTCTGTCGGGGGCAAAACCAACATGTATAGCAAGCTTTACTTCATTGACAGAACTACAATCTATATTAGACCCTAAATTGTATAAATGCTTTAGAATATTGATATTGGTTAATGCCTTACAGGCATAAAATATTTTTGTATCATAACCACTGAAGGCATTTACTAATTTATTGTATTGTTTACTGATACGATCTGTATCGTATACATATAAAGGCGTTCCATAATTTGCGGCGGCCTGTAATAACTGATTGTCCGGTGCTTGCTCTAATACCATCCGGCAAATATATAAATCATTCCAATGTAGCAGGAAAAGGATGCGGAAATGTTTTGAATTAAAAATATCAGAGATTGTTTGTCAATATTACAATTCAACTCTTGACCTGATAAACGTTTATATAGCATCATAAAGACCTAAACATTGTTATCAAATAAAATATTTCATACTTTTTACCCTCATTTCAGACATCTTTTTCTAATAATATTTTACTGTTTTCATCCCACCAAATGTATTAGTTTCAGGGTTTAATCATTCACAACTTTATCAGATTAATGTATGATTGATTCATACAAAAGTTATATTATTTGGCTTTAAATATTTCAATATTTAGCAGAATATGCCCTTTTAAAGCCTTTTTTACCGTTAATCAACGGTTTTTGTTTTAGTTAAAAAATCAACTTTCATTAACAGTGTTTTGTATAAACCATCAGACAACAAGGCATTTAATCACTACACAAACTTGACACCTTTTGCTATTGTGTATGGACAAAACAATAGCGATGTTTGTTCTGTCAAATCGAAATATCCAATCGAAAGATTATGAAAAAAGAGGGTTTAAATATTAACAACATAAAAAATGAAAACGGCAACAGTAACAAGGTTGCACAATCAGTATGCTTAGAATTTAAAAGTCAATTTATCCTTTGCAGCAGTTCAGTTATCAGTCAAACAGTCAGTCAAAGTCACCGTTCTTTAAGAACCAATATCCAGAGTACAATATCCAGTAAGAACTATCTGCTGCCACATACCCTCTTTGTTTATAAAGAGGGTATGGTGAAAGGATAAAAGCTTTCACCGAAAAATCAAAGTCCAGTAATGTCCATTTCCAATATATCCAATTTCCAGTCCACGTTAAAATACAATGTCCATGAAACCGAATTTTACAACATCCATCACATTTATCCTGCTGCTGCTAGTAGCAAGCACTGTGTTGGGCAACACCAACAATACCATAGGTAATAAAGCTACTGCCATTACTTTAAACAAGAAAATAATTGCTATCCCTGTTGACTTAAAAGCTACAAAGGAAACAAAGATGCTTTTCAACAACATGATGCAGTTGGGTAAAAGCAAGAATGTATTGTTCGGACATCAGGATGATTTAGCGTACGGTTCAAGCTGGAGATATAATACTGCCAACAAGGGTAATTTACATGTAAGCGATACTAAAGATGTAGTAGGCGATTTACCTGCATTGTTTGGCTGGGATTTAGGTCAGTACTATCCTGATTCATTGAACTATTTAATCAATGGTGTATTAATCCATGACCTGAAGAAATTCATGATATCTGCCTATCAGAATGGTGGTATCAATACTATCAGCTGGCATTGCGACAATCCTTTGACTAAAGGAAACTTTGCAGACTGCAACAGAAACACTGTTCATGCCATACTTACTGATCCTGCTGTAAACAATACATTCCTGAAATGGCTGGGTTTTGTAGCCGATTTCATTGGCAACCTGAAAGTAAATGGAGTAATGATTCCGGTAATATTCCGTCCTTTCCATGAAAGTAATTTATACAACAGTTTCTGGTGGGATAATGGCGCCTGCGGTGCCGAAGAATACAAGATGCTGTGGAAGCTGACAGTTAGTTATTTAAGAGATACAAGACAACTGCACAATATACTGTTTGCATTCTCTGTAAACGATGGTTTTACAGAAGAGTCTTTTGGCAACAAGTTCCTGAAAGATTATGTAGACATCATTGGGTTCGACATTTATCAGAGAGTGAACTCCTTTACTGAAATGAGCAGCTTCATCAATAAGACAAGAACAAACTGCAAGAATATGTCGGTGATAGCTGCCAGGTACAGTAAGGTTCCTGCTATCACTGAAATAGGAGCTGAAAACATTCCTTATTCAAAATGGTGGACAGAGGCTTTCTTACCTGCCATCAACAACATGCCGATTGCCTATGCATTGCTTTGGAGAAATCCTTACAAGGCTGTGGATGCTTCTGCAAGTTATTCAGTGTCTATCAACCATAGCAGCGTGAATGATTTCATTGATATGTACAACAACAATCCACAGATTATATTCTGCAAGGATGCAGCAGCATTGGATTTATACAGATAATTATTCAGGAGACAGGAGTAAGGAGACAGAAGTCAGGAGAATACAATTGATCAGTTATATGAAAAGGTTGATTATTTTATCAGGGCATTTAAAGATTGCTTAATTTATAATTACAATATCATGGACAACAAAAATTATTACCAACAAAATGAGGAGATAGAAAATCCTTTTGAAAAGAAAATAATTTATACGGTAGCCATTATAGGAGGTTTATTAGTGTTGGCTACATTGTACTTTAGTATCAGATTGTAGAAGTTATTTTTAAATTAGTTTTAGATAGATGACTGAGTCTGGAGAGCAATCTTCAGGCTATTATGCATTTGAGAAGTGCATAGTCAGGTTTTAATTCAGAAACTATTTCGAAGATATTTTCTGACGGTATAGTCGTTTTTTCTGTCAATATGTCATAATGAGGTGGAATGGTCTTTTGTTTGATTTAGGATAAGGCTCAAAATATTAATACATTATGCAAAAAGGTCAGATAAGAGTTCAGACGGAAAACATTTTTCCCATTATTAAAAAGTTCCTTTATAGTGAACATGATATTTTCTTGAGAGAACTGGTGAGCAATGCTACCGATGCATCGCAGAAAATAAAGACCCTTTCTTCGATAGGTGAAGCAAAAGGTGAACTGGGTGAATTGAAAATAAACGTAGTACTGGATGCCAATGAGAAAACCTTAACCATTGAAGATAATGGGGTGGGGATGAGTAAGGAAGAGGTGGACAAATACCTGAACCAAGTGGCATTTAGCGGTGCTGAAGAATTTTTAACCAAATACAAGGATGCCAATATCATTGGTCATTTTGGTCTTGGTTTCTATAGTGCCTTTATGGTGGCTGAAAAGGTAGAAGTGATTACTCAAAGCTATAATGCCGATGCTCCTACCGTTTACTGGAGTTGCGATGGCAGTCCGGAATTTGAACTGTACGAAGTAGAAAAGAAAGAACGTGGAACGAAGATTATCCTTCATATCAATGAGGAAAGCAAAGAATTCCTGGAAGCTCATAAGGTAAAGGCTATACTGGATAAGTTCTGTAAATTCCTTCCTGTTCCTATCTTCTTTACCGATGTGGCGGAAGAGAAGAAAGAAGATGATGTAGTAGCGCCTATCAACAATACCAATCCTATCTGGGTTAGAAAGCCAAGTGAACTGACTAAGGAAGATTATGAGAAGTTCTACCGAGAACTTTATCCATTTGGAGAGACTCCATTGTTCTGGATACACCTGAATGTGGATTATCCATTTAACCTGACTGGTATTCTTTATTTCCCTAAGATTAAACAGAGCTACGAAATACAGAAAGATAAGATTCAACTGTATAGCAATCAGGTATTTGTAACAGATGAAGTAAAGGAAATTGTACCTGAATTCCTGATGTTGCTGCATGGTGTGATTGATAGTCCGGATATTCCTTTGAATGTTAGCAGAAGCTACTTACAGGGCGACCCTAATGTGAAGAAAATAAATAATCACATCACTAAAAAGGTGGCTGATAAACTGGATGAAATATTCAGAACCGAACGTCCTTCCTTTGAAGAAAAATGGGAAAGTCTTGGTTTGTTTGTGAAGTACGGTATGATGACCGACGACAAATTTCTGGAGAAGGCCAACAGCTTTGTGGTGATGGAAGATACTACCGGTAAATTTCATACAGTAGAAGAATACAAGACCGCTACTGAAGCTACCCAAAAGAATAAAGAAGGTAAGGTTACCATCATCTATACTACCAACCCTATTCAACAGGATGCTTATATTCAGGCTGCTACAGCGAAAGGATATATAGTAGTGAAGATGGAAACATTGGTGGATTCTGCGTTCATCAACAACATGGAGATGAAATGGGAAGGGGTTCATTTTGTGAGAGTGGATGCGGATATAGTGGACAACCTGATAGATAAACAAGAGGCTAACGATAGTGTACTTAGCGCAAGTGAATCGGAGGAATTGAAGAAACTGTTTGAATTCCCTGTAAATGATTTATCGGTAACCATTGAAGTGAAGGGATTGAGTGCAGATGCTGCTCCTGTTGTGGCTACAAGACCTGAGTTCATGAGAAGGATGAAAGATATGGCTGGCGTTGGTGGCGGCATGACTGCATTCTATGCTCAGATGCCGGATGAAGTAACGCTTACCGTAAATGGTAACCATGCTATATATCAAAATTTATTGAAAGAAGAAGATATAGAAAAGAAAGAAAAACAAATCAGGAACCTTGCTGACCTGGCTTTACTTTCTCAGGGGTTATTGAAAGGAGCTGAACTGACAAACTTCATTAACAGAAGTGTTTCGTTGTTGCAGAATTAATTGAGGAGACAGGAGTAAGGGTGATATAAAAAAGAAGCTGTTCATTTATTTGAACAGCTTCTTTTTATTCATAGGATATTGAGATAATGAATATGTTTCAGAAACCCTTGACTAAATACTTGTAATGGTTAATATTGTTCCCGCAGTATTTAAAGCAACGGTATATTGTGTTAATGGGCTGCCTGCAGGTCCGGAAATATTTGCACCGGTATCGGTAAATCTAGCACCATGCACCGGACAGGTAAACCCTTCAGGAACAGTATGATAGGAAACAATTCCATTCTGATGTGTACAATGCGGCCATACAGCAATATAAGATCCTGAAACTGCAAGTGCTACAAGAATGCCATTGGGCAAAGTTCCCATACCACCTACATTGGCTAAATCAGGATAATCTGATAACTTCACCGTTAGATTTACTCCGGTTGGGGCCGGCGTAATGGCAGTCTTTTTACAGGCACCAACACAATTTGAAACTAAAACAGCCGCTGCACCAAAACCAATTGCAGTAAGAAATTCTTTCCTATCCATAATTTTAATTTTTGTTATTGATTCCAGATAAATACAAAACGATTGCCAGGGCGTGTTAAACAATCGTAAATAAGCTAAACTTTAATAGGGGGTTAAAGAAAACACAATGCTTATCCGGGAAGATAAAGCAAGTTTAAACTTCCGGTATCAGATAAAAAGGGATTTCTATCGTGAGTCGTGAAAATACATCGTGAATCGTGAGCAATACAGAAATTCTCCGTTTAAATCTATGGATTATTTTCACCTTTAATGAATCAAATATCAATATTCAAATTAAGTTATATTCATAAAAAAAGCGGATAATTTATCCGCCTTTTCTTTTGTTATATGAATTTAATTTTAAGCCTTTTGTGATTGAGGAACTATAGTTGTAAGATCAGCAATATTCACAGGCTTGCCGGTATTTATACTATTGCGGGCTGCAATACCAATCAATACAGCTAACGCTCCATCACGGGAACCTGCCCCCTGACGATAAGGATCAGAGCCGGGTGTAAATACCTGTTTACGGATACGTGGGTCTCCCCCACCATGTCCGCTTTCATCGTTCGATATTTTAAAGGTTTCCCTTTTACCAAAACTCGTGGTCACATCTATTACATCATAAGGTTCTTCTTCCCACGGTTGTCTTTCCTTTATCCATGCATCCAGTTTACCCTTGGTACCACTGAACGAAATCCTATAGCCTTCATAAGGCGAATAGGCAGTTAAGGAATAAGATACCTGCACATTGTTCATATACTTAATCTGTACGGCCATCTTATCGAATATGTCTGTATCTTTTCGGAATACACATCCATCGCGTAGATAATGGTCGTATGAATAATTGGGAACATACAGGTCGTACAACTCTTTCTTCTTGGTGATATCCCAGTAAAATTTACAATCTTTTTTATGCTCACAATCCCTGCAGTTCTCCCCTCTTACCGCTCCGTTCTTACCATAAAAATCCAATGAACCATTTCCATAAACTGTTTTAGGGTCTGAATCAATCCACCAGTTTAATAAATCGAAATGATGAGATGCCTTGTGAACTAATAATGATCCACTATTCTCTCTCAGTCTATGCCAGCGACGGAAATAATCAGCCCCATGATATACATCCAGATACCAGTGAAAATCCACCGACATAATATCTCCAATGACACCAGACCTTAGCAATTCATAAATCTTCTGACGGTGTGGCGAATACCGATAATTGAAGGTAACGGTTACTTTCTTTCCAGTTCTTTTTTCTGCATCCAAAATGGCCTGACATTTAGCTTCGGTAGTAGTCATGGGCTTTTCACTGATGATGTCGGCACCATACTCCATCCCTTTTATAATGTATTGATGATGGAACCCATCTACAGTGGTCACTATCAGTTTATCAGGTTTGGTTTCCTGCATCATCTTATCGAAATCGGTATAAACAGGACAGGTCAGTTTGGTTGCTTCCCTGAAGTATTTCACCCTTCCTTCATTGATATCGCAAAGCCCCACAAACTCCAGTACATCACCGAATTCTGCTATCACCGGTTTGCACCACATATCCATTCCTCTGTTGCCGGTTCCTACCATGGCAACCCTTATCTTCCTGTTGGATGAGCCAAATGGATTAGCATGTAAATGGGAGGCTATCAGCGAACCCGCTAAAACGGTTCCTGCAGTTTTAATGAATGTTTTTCGTTTCATAATACAATTGTTAGGCTACTAAAGTAGTTTACTAAAACAATAAGGGCATTAAAAATCAACGGAAACGATTGTGTAAAATGTTTAGGAATAAAATTGTATAAGGATAATGCTTGCTGAAATTAGATTAAATTCATTTAATCAGTTCACCATTATGATAAGCGAATTCGGGAGAGATATCATAATTCCATTTAACCGTTTGATTGTTCTTTTCAATTGTAATAATCTCTTCCCACATTATTTCTCCCATTACTCCAATCTTTGCCTTTTTAAAGACTTCTTCATTATAAAGGTTTTCAATACCAGATAAATAATGATGTTTTTCAAGTAAAGGGGTTACATCAATCTTCCTGACTGTACCATCATTAAACATACAGGTAATTGTATGAGAACCAATATCTTTAATTGCTATTATCTTTACCATTATTGAAGCGGATTTATCTTATGAAATAATTTATTGTTCCACATTTCCAAAAGTTCATCTTTATGTATTTCAGCCCATGCTTGCACAAGTTTAAGTTTACTTACCGGAAAATCTCCATTGAGCAAACTGCCATTCTCAATATAAATATTTGCTTCGAAATCACCATACTTCACCTTAAAGTGAGGTGGATTATGATCATTAAAAAACATATACACAATTATACCGTAGAATCTTGATATTTCAGGCATAAAAACAATTTGAGCAAATATAACCCTTTGTTTTCTAATCTTATTGTTACAGTTCCTATCATATCAAAATAATTTTGCTGGTAATTACTTAGCAAATTACAACCTACAAATCACTTCTTTCTGTCAAAAATGACATAACCAACTTCTTTATTCCAACCATTTTGTCAGTCTATTCCCTTTATTCTGCTCTTTTGGGTAGAAAATATGTCGCAACAAATCCCATGGCAACAGTATTGCTGCCATTACCGCACAATTCAAATTGTTTAATTAATTAAAATAATACGTTTATGGCTGCTAAGAAAATTAATGTAACGCCTCTTCACGACAGAGTGATCGTTAAACCGGCTGCTGCCGAAGTAAAAACATCAGGTGGAATCATCATACCTGACACTGCTAAAGAAAAACCTCAGAAAGGTATTGTTGTTGCCGTTGGTGCAGGTAAAAAAGACGAACCTGTAACAGTAAAAGTTGGCAACACTGTATTGTACGGTAAATATGCCGGCACAGAAATCAACATCGAAGGTCAGGACCTATTAATCATGAGAGAAAGCGATATTCTTGCTATCATCTAAATTATCTATTAACAATTATAATAATCTATTCGCTCAATTAGCACATCAGCTAATTAGCTAATTATCAAATTAATTACAATGGCAAAACAAATATTCTTCGATATCGAAGCAAGAAACAAAATGAAAAAAGGTGTTGACACTCTGGCCAACGCTGTTAAAGTTACATTAGGACCAAAGGGTCGTAACGTAGTTATTGAAAAGAAATTCGGTGCACCACAGGTTACTAAGGATGGTGTTACTGTTGCTAAAGAAATTGAATTGGAAGACCCTATCGAGAACATGGGTGCTCAGATGGTGAAAGAAGTGGCTTCCAAGACTGCCGACATCGCAGGCGATGGTACTACTACCGCTACTGTATTGGCTCAGTCTATCATCAGCGAAGGCCTGAAAATGGTTGCTGCCGGTGCCAATCCAATGGATTTGAAACGTGGTATCGACAAAGCCGTTAGCCTGGTGGTAGAAAATTTAAAATTACAGTCTCAGACTGTTGGTAACGATGCTAAAAAAATTCAGCAGGTAGCTACTATCTCTGCTAACAACGACGAAACAATTGGCAAGCTGATTGCTGAAGCTTTCATCAAGGTTGGTAAAGAAGGTGTTATCACTGTGGAAGAAGCAAAAGGAACCGACACTACTGTTGATATAGTAGAAGGTATGCAATTCGACAGAGGCTATATCTCTCCATACTTTGTAACCAACAGCGAAAAAATGCAGGTTGAATTACAGAATCCATATATCTTAATCTACGATAAGAAGATTTCAGCAATGAAAGACATTCTTCATATCCTCGAGAAAGTGGCTCAAAGTGGTCGTCCATTGTTAATCATCGCTGAAGATTTAGAAGGAGAAGCTTTAGCTACATTGGTAGTAAACAAATTACGTGGCACTATCAAGGTTGCTGCTGTTAAGGCTCCGGGCTTTGGCGACAGAAGAAAGGAAATGTTGACCGACGTGGCTATCCTTACTGCAGGTACTGTAGTGAGTGAAGAACAAGGTTTCAATTTAGAAAATGCCGACCTTACTTATTTAGGTCAGGCTGCTTCAGTTACTATCGACAAAGACAATACAACTATTGTTGGTGGTAAAGGAACCAAGAAAGATATCACTGCCCGTGTAAATCAGATTAAAGCACAGGTGGAAAATACTACTTCCGATTACGACAGAGAGAAACTTCAGGAGCGTCTTGCTAAATTAGCAGGTGGTGTTGCAGTTCTTTATGTAGGTGCCGCTACAGAAGTGGAAATGAAAGAAAAGAAAGACAGAGTGGACGATGCATTACATGCAACCCGTGCTGCTGTTGAAGAAGGTATTGTACCAGGTGGTGGTGTTGCCTACATCCGTGCTATCGAAGCCTTAGCTCCAAAAGTAAAGGGTCAGATTGCCGATGAGCAAACAGGTATGGCTATCGTTCGTCGTGCTTTAGAAGAGCCAATCCGTACCCTCACTTCCAATGCCGGTATCGACGGTTCTATCGTGGTTCAGAAGATCAAAGAAGGTACAGGTGATTTCGGTTTCAATGCACGTACCGAAGTGTACGAAAACCTATTCAAGGCAGGTGTTATCGATCCTACCAAAGTTAGTCGTGTAGCATTGGAAAATGCAGCTTCTATTGCAGGTATGTTGTTAACCACCGAGTGTGTAATTGCCGACAAACCAGAACCTAAGTCTTCAGCTCCTGCTATGCCAGGTGGTATGGGCGATATGGGTTACTAGTAGTTCGCTTACAATATTTAAGAAGAGGTTGTCGCAAGACAGCCTCTTCTTGTTTTAACTAACCCCATTCATCCATTCATCCATAATTCATAATTCATAATCCATAATTCATAATTCATAATTCATAATTTGTATATGTATTCATTATCACATTATCTAATCATCACATTATCACATTAATTCTTTGGGCGTTGCCTGCGGCCGTTGCAGCCCTTCCTATCTTTTTTTGCGCGCTGTATTAATGCCCCTTCAGGGGATAGGGGTGCGCGCAAAAAAAGGATATTCCCTGCTGCAACTAACGCTCGCTCAAACTACATGCAAGTCGCGTCTTTTGTAGAAACGCATGCAATGCGTCTTCAAAAACAGCCCACGATTTTCAATCGTGGGTATATAAAAATTATCAACAAATTCTATAACGGTTTCAACCGTTTTCACCCAAAGAGTCTCCACCTAAACCTTCACAAATATTACAATGCCGGCGGGGGACTCTTCGGCACACTAAGTTAAGTTCTGTCATTCTCCCCCAACTCGGAACAGCTTGCACTCGGCACTGGCTGCGCCTGTGCCGTAATCATTCGCAGCTTTCAGCTGCTTTACTTGATAACTAAGAACTCTTTTCTTAATATCCATAATTCAAGCTTTTAATTTTCCAAATATAATAAAGTTGTCTTCTCTCCCAATCGCGACAAACAATTTAAATCTGAGTAATCTATTCTTCTCCTTTCTTCCCACGATAGATAAGTGGTCGGTACAAAAATTATTCTATCACTTGGATGTAAGAATAGCGAAATGGGTAAAGTATAAGTTTAAATCGATGAAAAATAGTTACCTGAAAGCAAATGATTGGTTGCGAAGCATAAAAGCATCACACCCAACAATGTTTTATCATTGGTCAGTATTTTAAACAAGATTTTGATTTGTATGTCAAGAGCCGTGTGATGGGAGACTATCAAGCACGGTTCTGTGAGAGGCTTGGGCTGAAATGCCCTTGCCTACTCGACCAAATACATTCACGCTTTGGTAGAGACAAGGCATGCCTTGTCTCTTTAAACAGCCCACGAATTTATTCGTGGGATAAAAATATATCATCAACAAAGCACAAAAACGGTTTCAACCGTTTCCTTTATTAAAAAATTCCCCAACTCGGAACAGCTTGCTCTCGGCACTGGCTGCGCCTGTGCCGTAATCATTCGCAGCTTTCAGCTGCTTTACTTGATAACTAAGAACTCTTTTCTTAATATCCATAATTCAAGCTTTTAATTTTCCAAATATAATAAAGTTGTCTTCTCTCCCAATCGCGACAAACAATTTAAATCTGAGTAATCTATTCTTCTCCTTTCTTCCCCGAATAATCTCCACCTAAACCTCCACAAATATTACAATGCCAGCGGGGGACTCTTCGGTACACTAAGTTAAGTCCTGTCATTCTCCCCAACAAGGTCGAATAATAAACCCCTTAACTAAAATACACTATCTCTTCTCGCTGTTTTTATTTTCTCCTGATTCACTAATCCAGCCTTTTTACTCCTGTATTTACCCTCAAATGCATTTTGTATGGTTCCCCGATCATCGCGTGTCGTCCCCCGTGCATCGCGTGTCGTCCCCCGTGCATCGCGTGTCGTCCCCCGATCAATGCGTGTCGTTCCCCGATCAATGCGTGTCGTCCCCCGATCATCGCGTGTCGTCCCCCGATCAACGCGTGTCGTCCCCCGATCATCGCGTGTCGTCCCCCGATAAACGCACGTCACTCCCCGTCTTTTTCCAGAGGCAAATTATCAATGTTTACGCCAGTTCCAGCTAATAAAACCAAACACCAATGTCTTTTAGACCTAAAAAGAATGCCTCAAACAAATTGTCATGTTAAACTATTATACAAAAACCTGTATTCCAATTCTTAATTTTTAATTCATAATTCTTAATTAAGAATAGATTTGCAGCATCATGAACAAGCTATCTTCTATTTTACAAATTATATTGGTCATAGGATTGCTATCCTTAGCATCCTGTCACCACAAAGCCATTCCATCGGCCTCCGCCGACCGTAATTGTCATCAGACAGGAATAGCTTCCTTCTATGCCGACAAATTCAATGGCCGTCAGACAGCAAGCGGCGAGATATTTGATGAGAACAAACTCACAGCAGCTCATAAAACACTACCCTTTGGCACAATAGTAAAAGTAACAAACCTTACCAACAATCAATCAGTCATAGTCCGTATAAACGACCGAGGTCCATTTGTAGCAGGCAGAATAATAGACTTAAGTAAGTCTGCCGCCAGAAAGATTGACCTTATCAATGCCGGAGTAGTAAAAGTGACCATTGTATGTCAATAAGAAAATACATTATGCAATCATTTTTCCTAATTCATAATTCTTAATTATTAATTCATAATTATTAAATGAAGATAATTCCACTTTCAGAAGGTAGTTTCACAGTAGATAAGACCAAGGTCTTTATGCCTTTTGATACCGACACAGACGAATTGAATGGTCGTACTACCGGCAGTCTTTTGGTCGAAATTCAGCCTTTCCTTGTTATCACCAGCAAGGATATTATATTAATTGATGCAGGTCTTGGTTTTTATAATCATGGCAAGTTGCAGTTACATCAGAATATGGCCGAACATGGTATCAATCCTGAAGACGTTACCAAGGTATTAATGAGTCATCTTCACAAAGATCATTCAGGAGGTGTAGCCATTAAGGACAAATTTGGAACTTATAGTCCTGCTTTTCCCAATGCCATTTATTATGTACAGGAAAGAGAATACCGGTATGCCCAGGAAACGGGCTTCCCTTCCTACATGATTGAAGAAATATCCGTGATAGAAGACAACCTGAACACAGTATGGCTCCATGAAGATGAAGGTATTATTGACGGATATATCAATTATCAGTTAACCGCGGCACACTGTCCTTTTCATCAGGTATTCTGGATAGAAGAAAAAGATGAAATTCTTTTCTTTGGTGGCGATGATGCCCCTCAGTTACAACAGATGAAGAGTAAGTTTGTAGCTAAATACGACTATAATGGTAAGAAATGTATGGAACTAAGAAATCTATGGTGGCAGGAAGGTTCTCACAAATGGAGTTTCCTGTTTTATCATGATATTAAGACCCCATTTTATAGACCAACCAGTAAATAAAAAAATAATTATAATAATTTCCTCTTTGATATTTGGAATAATGAATTGTTTCATTATATTTGCATCGGTTTTTCATAGGATATTGGATTTTAAAGACGGGGCTGGATTTTTATCCTGGCCCTTTCCTTTTTTATAGACCTGTATGGAAATGATCAAATACCATCAGTGCCTTGCTTTTCCCTATTATTTTAGCCATATCTTCCACTTCCAGCACACTAATATTCTTTACAGATTTAAATGCCTTTAAAAGCTCCGTAGCTGTATTTTCTCCAATGCCTTTAATTGCTTCCAGTTCATTCCTGAAAGTCCCTTTCGATCTTTGATTTCTGTGGAATGTTATTCCAAACCGGTGAACCTCATCCCTTACCCTTCTGATAAACTTCAATCCGTCACTATCCCATTCCAGCTTTACAGATTGCATATCACCGGGATAGAAAATCTCTTCTTCGTTTTTAGCCAGCCCTATTATGTTCATCCTACCCATCATACCTAACACATCTAAAGCTTCTACTGCCGAGCCAAGCTGCCCTTTACCGCCATCAATTATAATTAGCTGAGGCAATGGCTGGTCTTCTTCTTTCAGTCTTTTATATCGCCTGTAAACAGCTTCTTTCATGGTAGCAAAGTCATTGATACCTTCTACAGTCTTTACATTAAAATGGCGATAGTCTTTCTTACTAGGTTCCCCATCCTTAAAACAAACCATGGCCGACACAGGATAACTTCCCTGAAAGTTGGAGTTATCAAAACATTCAATATGTCGGGGAACTTCACTTAGCTGCAAGTCCTGCTGCAACTGATACAACACTTTCAGTTTCTCCATATCCGACTTACCTTCCAGCCTCAGTATCTTCCTCTTCCTGATCTCTTCTTTATAATAATTTACATTCTTCACCGACAGGTCCAGCAACTTCTTCTTATCCCCGGTTTTAGGCACTGTAATCTTTATCTGTTCATCAGGATAATCTATTACATAGGGAACAATTATTTCAGATGAATTGCTGTTGAACATTTCCCTGAAATAAAAGATGGTCTGACAAAGAATATCTTCCTCCTGCTCTTCAATCTTTGCCTCCACTTTTATGGTATGAGTCTGAATGATAGTACCATTCTGCACCATCAGATAATTGATGTAAGCTGTATCATCTTCCTTTAATATAGAGAATACATCCATACTCGATAAATGATGGCTGATAACTACCGACCTTGACTGATAGTTCTGCAGATTTTCTATCTTCTTCTTCATCATCTCGGCCTTCTCAAACTGAAGTGCTGCAGCATACCCCTGCATCTCACCTTTAAACTGCTGTATGATGGCCGACAGGTTGCCTTTTACTATATCTTTTATCTGCTGTATTCCTTCCTGATAATCATCTTTATCCTGTAATCCTTCACAAGGACCTTTACAATTGCCCAGATGATATTCCAGACAAACTTTAAACTTTCCTCTGTTAATATTATTGTCCGTTAAAGCAAGTTTACAGGTTCTTAGCGGAATCATTTGTTTGATAAACAACAGCAGTTCCCTGATCATTAATGCATTGGTAAATGGCCCTATATATTCTGATCCATCTTTTAGTTTTTTACGGGTAATAAATACTCTTGGAAATGGTTCTCTTTTAATCACAATGTAAGGATAACTCTTATCATCCTTCAGGTTGATATTGTACTTGGGCTGATATTCTTTTATCAATGCATTTTCCAGCAGGAAAGCATCATGTTCATTATCTACTATGGTAAATTCTATGCGGTGAATCCTTTTCACCAGCTCATGTGTTTTCTGTCCTACAAAAGTCTTTGAAAAATAAGAAGCCGTTCTCTTTCGAAGGTTCTTTGCCTTGCCTACATAGATCAGTTCATTGGTAGAATCATAATATTTATAGATACCTGGTTGCTGAGGAATGGTATGTGCAAGCTGCTGATATTGTTCTGCTATCATTTTATTGGCTTACTTCATTCCAGCATATATAATCCGACTCTTCATTATCATAGTTCTTAGCCTGTGTAATCCTCGTAATCCTAAAGCTTCTTTTAGGTTTCCATTGCAGATTCTCATACACAATGGTATCCTTACTCTGATGAGTAGTCTGTATAAATATGTTTTTAACCGCATCTGTTTTTTCATCCAGTAATACTGTTACATTTCTAACATCACCCAACCTTGCATCTACAGGGCTATACATCAACGTATTGCTTTTGGTATCATTATCATGGAAGGAAGTTTCTTTCAATTGCTTCTTCAGTGGTTGTTTAGTGATATCATACTGAAAGAATTGAGTAGCATACTTTTCAAACTCTGCTACATTCATATTCACTGAATCTTTTTTCTTATTCAGCGTTCTTATTTTGTAAATAAAATAGGGAACATTCTTTACGTCATTCACGTCGTTCTTTATATAATCCACCAAAGGAAAAAACTTAGTAGAATCTATTACAGTATTATCTGTAGCCGAACTATTTGTAGTATTTGATTTGCAGGAGCTGAAGACTATTATCAGCAGCAGGCAGAAGGAATAGAATATATTGTTCATACAATAATAACGAACTTTCAATTAGAATGTTTTAATGATACCAATCTTCAATCCAAGATCCCAGCGACGTTCTTTTATAGAATATAAATCATTATATGTATTCAGCAGCTGATATCTGTATTGAGGTGCAAAATACCATGAATAATTTTTACCGGAATAGTTAAATGATACATCTATTGCCGAATTAACGTTCCATTTTCTCGAGAACTTATCGCCCTTACTATAGTACTGATAATCGGTAGATAACACATAGGTATTATCCTGCAGTAAATACGTTGGTTGAACAGAAGCACCTACGCCAACACTGAATTTATTCTTCTTAAACCCATACCATTCAATACCCAACGGCATAGATAACTGATACAGCGAATTGTTCAAAGTCACCTTATTTGTTCCCATAGTTGCATACTGTGCGCTTTGCGATACAGAGTCCAGCATATTGTTCTTCACAAAAGCATAGTTGGCTGTACCAATTGCTTTATAAGCCTCAATAGAATACTGACGTTCATTAAACTGTAGCCCAGCTTTCAGTTTCCATTTAGCCCCCAGCTTATAACCTATTCCAATGCCAATTTCCTTCCCTAATCCTGCCTTTTCATTTACTACAGCATTCACATTCTTAGCAGCTATATTGTCGGTAAAAGGATTATTGCGGTATATATTTCTATAGTACTGCAATCTTTGTTTATCATCACTCAGATTTCTATAACTCACCGAAGGAGTTGCATAAACTTCCAGTGTATATTTCGAAGTCTTTTTATTCTTTACAATACTGTTAGCAATGCTATTATGAATAGACGTCTTTTTATTTAGTTTAGCCGTCAGTTTCATCTGTTCAATACCAGCATTCTGCGGCACATTCAACCATGTAGAATCAGCATGTACAACAGATAAATCACCCCTATACTTTTCAGTCTGACCAGCACCGTTATTTTCTGAAATTACCTGTTCATCCTGAATACCTGTAGAGGATTCTATACCATCATCACTCACCAGTGAACCTGCAGGTTCAGCAGAAGCATTATTTTTATTGTTGAATTCATTCCTGACAGCACTGTTCAAAGCAACAGAACTCTTGTCAGTATTATTTCCGGAAGTATTTGTGGAAGCTTTTGCCGTGGAGGCAACACCATTGTTTTTAACAGGTATATAGTACATCACCAATGAATACGGAACAAAGAGCATCAGTAAGGTAAGTGCCCAAATTCCCCAACGATAATGAGGCTTTACCTCCCTGCTGATTCTTTCCCAGACTGCGGCAGAGGGAGTCATTTTGCTGTACTCCATCTCCTCGTTCAGAAAGTCCTCTAACTCATATTCCTTATCGTTGTTAATAATCATTTAGTTCTGTAAAATTCAATTCATCTTAAGTTGTCTATGCAGATTTCGCTTTTTTCGCAGGCTCTACAATGCCTTTATCTATCAATATGCTTTCCAGCATTGTTTTAGCTCTTGTGTACTGACTTCTGCTTGTGCTTTCGCCAATGCTCAGCATGTCTGCTATCTCCTTATGACTGTATCCTTCCAGTGCAAACAGGTTGAATACCGTTCTGTAACCTATTGGCAGTATTCTGATGCATTCCATTATCTGTTTTCCCTGCAATGCTGTGGTGATGGTATTTTCGTTGTACTGCGAAATGTCATTCGCATAGTCCAGATCCACTACATCATCCAGCTTCTTATGTTTTTTCAGAAAGTTAATACAGGTGTACACAATTATCCTCCTCACCCAGGCTTCTACAGGACCCTTATTTTCAAACGTATGAATCTGTGTCAGTACTTTTATAAAGCCTTCCTG